>TARA_B100000963_G_scaffold361968_1_pt1 | contig 18587 bp, 13 predicted proteins | sample TARA_B100000963 | Tara Oceans TARA_B100000963 (sample SAMEA2622097) | marine metagenome | biome: marine biome (ENVO:00000447); feature: surface water layer (ENVO:00002042); material: "saline water (ENVO:00002010), including plankton (ENVO:xxxxxxxx)" | depth 5 m | reverse complement strand
AAAGAAAACCAAAAAGCCAGGAGTTGTCATGGCGATGTTTGAAATCCTCGAGTAAATCAAAGGCGCCCGCCGCATTATTTAGCGCAAGAGTTTTTAGAGAATCTACGGCAAGTATCCAGTCATAATGCTGCAATCGTTCTCCATATCCATTACTATCATAAAAGGCAAAAATAGGAAACTGATTAGCCCATGCGAGGGCTTCACGCCGAAAATCGACGGGATTGTTAATGTGTATTGAGGTACTTTCCATGCTGCTTAGCCGCCCAAAATATTTAATTTTTCGCGTTCAGGACCATTAGAAAGATAACGAATTGGAACAGAAAGTTTACGCTCAACCGTCTCAATAAACGCTTGGAGATTAGGGTGAATTGACCCATCCTTCGTGGCTGACCATCCAGAAACGTTGTTGTAGTTTACTACAATTCTTTCATCCTCCAAGTCGAAAGGAATTCCTTCAATTACAGCACCATTTACGGAGTACGAATCTGCATAAGAAACTGATTCCATGTCCTCCAAGACATCCACTTTGGTCATGGCAATTTGCGTGACACCATTGATTTTTATGGCATAGCTCAAAAGGGGAAGATCTATCCATCCACAACGTCTTGGCCGTCCTGTCGTAGCCCCAAATTCACCGCCTTTTTCTCGGAGTGACTCGCCCTCTTCTCCATGAAGTTCAGAAGGAAACGGACCGCTGCCTACTCTTGTGCAGTAGGCTTTAGTAATACCAATTACCTCTCGGATATTTTGTGGGCTAATGCCTAATCCGGTACATGCAGCTGCTGAAATCGTGTTCGAAGAGGTTACAAAAGGGTAGGAGCCATATTCTATATCGAGCAAAGTTCCTTGAGCACCTTCCGCCAAAACATCCATACCTTTTTCCAAAGCATTATGTAGAAACTGTTCTCCGTTAACGATGGACAAGCGGCGGATAAATTCTATGCCTTCAAAAAAAGCTTCTTCTGCTTTTTTTACTTCATCTTCTTCGATAGAAAATTCAGGATAGAGGCTCAGCAACCGCATGTGTTTGGCCTTTAGATCTTTATATGTCGCCATGAAACTTGATGTCATGATATCACCAACGCGGATACCGTTTCGCCCTGTTTTATCCATGTAAGTGGGTCCAATTCCTCTGAGTGTTGAGCCGATTTTACCAGCCCCTTTAGCATGCTCAGAAGCGGCATCTAGCAACCGGTGCGAAGGAAGAATGAGGTGGGCTTTTTCCGCGATCCGCAATTGTCGTTGGAGGTCAATGTCATACGCTGAAAGACTCTCAATTTCTTTTTTTAAGGTAGCGGGGTCGATGACGACACCATTGCCTATAAGGTTGACAATTTCAGAATATAAAATTCCGGAAGGAACAGTATGTAGAACAATCTTCTTTCCATCGACCACGAGGGTATGTCCGGCATTTGGTCCTCCTTGAAATCTTGCGATTATGGGATATTGGGGCGCAAGAAAGTCCACAATTTTACCTTTTCCTTCGTCTCCCCATTGGAGGCCTAGTAGTACGTCTACTGCCATAGTATTTTATTCTAAGAGAGTTTATCGATGCCTTCCTTATCGGAACTGCATTCGGTAAATACATCAATGAGTTTTGTGATTTGCAGAAGTTGACGAAGTTGTTCTGGAATATTGACAAGAACTAAATCTCCTCCGGCATTTCTCGACTTAGAAAGGGTGGTGAGCAATACGGAGAGTCCCGTACTGTTGACATATTTCAATAAGGAAAGATTAAGCACAAAGTGTTTGTGTCCTTCTGCAATCTGGTTTTGAATAAATTCCAAGGTAGGTTGACTATCAGCTTCCCCGAGTAAGTTGCCTTCGAGGGCGACTATAGAAACGTTTTTTTCAACGTAATGCGTAAACTTCATTCTGCCAAAATACACATTAGCATCGGCTTTACACGACGTTTTTAGAGGGCTTTTTCACACGATGCTTTCCGGCAATGACCATAAAGGTTTAAGGCGTGTTTTTCTACCTCAAATTCTAGAAGTTCTCCCATCGTTTCTCGAATCATTTGAATTCGTGGGTCACAGAATTCAACGACTTTTTCACAGTCTAGGCAAATCATATGATCATGTTGTGCATAACCTAGGGTTGCCTCATACTCTGTATGCTGATTGCTGAATTTGTGTGTGCGTACTAAGCCATATTTTTGAAGAAGCTCAAGCGTGTTGTAAACGGTTGCAAGGCTTACCGATTGGGCATCACCTTTTACTGTATTATAAATGGTTTCTGCGTTGAAATGTCCTTTGTGAGAATAGGCCGCTTTGAGAATGGTTATTCGCGATGGTGTATTTCTTAATTTATCACGTTCAATATTTCTCTTAAAAATGGAAACTACTTCTTTAATAGGTACTTGCATATTTCGTCGTTATATATTGTGATGTAAAGTGGTATGATCATCGATGCGTTCAACCGAAACGATTCCTTCTTGTTTTTTGAGGTTTTCCAAGATGTATTGCAATTCATTTTGGTTGTTTACATAGAGGGAAATGTGGCCGGTAAAAACCCCTTGGTCGCTTTCAAAACTAAGCGATTTAATGTTTATGTTGAGTTCATGGCTAATCCGCTGAGTAACCCGGCTTACAACACCCATTCCATCAATTCCCCTTAGCTGGACATGGGCAAGAAATGAAGTTTTCAACTTAGACGACCAACTGGTTTGAACGATACGGTAGCTATACTTTGACATTAGCTGAACAGCGTTTGGACAATTCACTCGGTGGATTTTGATTCCGTCATTTAGTGTGATAAATCCAAAGACGTTGTCGCCAGGTAGGGGATTGCAACATTGTGCAAATGAGTGATTAATGCTCTTGGATTCTTCTCCCATTATAAGTAATTCTCCTTTGCGTTGTAGGTTTTGAATAACGGTTTCTTCTACAGAAAGTTTAGGTTTTATCTTGCTCGTCTTGCGAACAAGTTGACCATTTTTTAAAGTAAATTTCGACCAAACCTTGGACAGATTCAGCCCTTGTTGAATTCGTAAGTAGAACTCTTGGCTATCGGGAAGGTCTAATACCTCAAGAATTTTATTGAGGTTTTCCTGCGTATTAGGAATATTTTGTCGTTTTGCTTTTCGTTCAAAAATGGCTTTCCCTTCGCTGGCCAGTGCCCTGCGTTCATGTTTCAATGCTCTCTTGATGGCAGAGATAGCTTTACTAGTTTGCGCAATGCTAAGCCAATCCTCTTTGGGTTTTTGTTTGCGGGAAGTAAGGATTTCAATTTGATCACCTGTTTTAAGCTCATAGCTTAGTGGCACCAATTTTTGATTGGCTTTTGTAGCAATACATTTATTGCCGATATCGCTATGAATTTCGTAAGCAAAGTCCAAGGCAGTAGAACCACGCTTCAGCCTTCGAAGTTCTCCCTTTGGAGTGAAGCAATACACTTCATGACTAAACAAATTGCTTTTGAATTGGTCGACAAGTTCTAAGGCATTTTGCTCTTTGTCTTCTAAAAGATTTCGAACATTTTCTAGCCATGGATCAATGGCTTCTGATGATTTTTCAATATTTCCATTTCCTTCTTTGTATACCCAGTGAGCGGCTACCCCTCGCTCGGCTACATCGTGCATTCGCTTTGAGCGAATTTGTACTTCAACCCATTTACCTCTTGGACCCATAACGGTAGTGTGTAATGATTCATAGCCATTGGACTTAGGGTTAGAGATCCAATCCCTTAGTCTTGTTGGGTTGTGTTGGTAGAGGTTAGTGATACTCGAAAAAACTGCCCAACAATCGTCACGTTCAGACTCCGTCGGGCTATTCAATATTATTCGAATCGCAAAGAGATCATAAACCTCTTCGAACGTCACCCCTTTTTTTACCATTTTCTTCCAAATAGAATGAATGCTTTTGGGTCTTCCAATTACTTCACAGTCAAAGCCTTTTTCATCTAAAAGCTCCTTAATGGGTTTGACAAATTGATTGATATAACGACTTCGAGCCCTTTTGGTCTCGTTGAGTTTTTGCGCGATTTCTTTGTATTCCTCATTGCGTGTATATTTCATCGATAAGTCTTCGAGTTCCGACTTGATGTTGTACAAACCCATTCTATGGGCTAATGGTGCATAGAGAAAAAGGGTTTCCGAAGAGATTTTACGCTGTTTTTCAGGAATCATCGCTTGCATCGTGCGCATATTGTGCAGGCGATCAGCAATCTTGATCAATACAACACGAATATCATCGGTAAGCGTGAGTAGGAGTTTTCTGAAATTCTCTGCCTGATCCGAAGTTTGTACATCAAACACAGGAGCAATCTTCGTTAATCCATCGATTATACGTGCAATTTGACGATCGAAGCGATCTTCAATATCCTCGAGTTTTAGATCGGTATCCTCTATGGTGTCATGGAGAAGTGCTGCGATGATGGAATTCGTTCCTAAACCGATTTCTTCACTTACAATTCGTGCGACGGCGATGGGATGAAGTATGTAGGGTTCGCCGGACTTTCTGCGTATACCACTGTGCGCTTCCTGGGCGAGTTCAAAGGCTTGCGAAACTCTAGCCTCGTCACCTTTACCATACCTGTCCTCTGCTTTTTTTTGCAGCTTCTTAAACGATGAGTTGATTAAGAATTCCTCTTCTTTGTTCCAGACGCGGTTTGGCATATTCTCTTTACGATATAGACCAAGATATGGTGAAATTTCAATTTTCCTTTATAAGATGTTGTTTCCTTGCATGTCATTGCTATCTTTGCTCTCCTTTTTTGCGGATGTGGTGAAATTGGTAGACACGACAGATTTAGGATCTGTTGCCGCGAGGCGTGGGGGTTCGAGTCCCTTCATCCGCACTAAGCTGCCCAAGGCAGTAACCATTGCAAAGCCCCTTGAATCAACCCTTGGGGTTTTTATTTTTAATCTACGTAAGTTGAGCCCATGAACATCGTCTTGGATAAAAAATCGGATAATTTCGCCCACCTTTCGCTGCGTGTAGATCATGAGGATTATGCTCCACGCGTTGAAAAAGAAATCGATAAGTATAGAAAACAAGCTTCTATTAAAGGATTCCGTCAGGGAAAGGTTCCTCGTTCAGTCATTATTAATATGACGGGTGAACGCCTGCTTGCTGATGCATTAAATGAGGTCTTATCAGCCTCTATTAACCAGTATATCGAAGAACAATCTCTAGAAGTAATCGGCTATCCTATACCAACGGAGACTCAGTCCGAACTTGACCTCAATTACAAAAAGGCGGATAGTTTTGATTTCGAATATGAAATGGGATTAGTGCCTTCTTTTGAGGTGGGTTTTATCGAAAAGAATCCAAAAGTCACGCGAGAAACAGTGGAGATGGATGATTCTACATTGGACGAGGAGATTATTAAGTTGAGAAAACGTCACGGTAGCCCAAGTGAAGTCGAGGCCATTGGAAAGGATTCTGTAATCAATGTAAATATTGAAGAACTAGGAAGGGATAAATTGCCATTTGATGGCAGCCACAGCAATGAGACTTCAATAACGTTAGATATGTTAGCCAAGGATCGTTATGCTAAAAAGTTTATCGGTAAAAAAGTTGGTGAGTATGTAGATTTGGAAATCCTAGGGTATTTTAAAGATGATGCCGCAGCTCTATCTCGTCACATACTAGGAGCAGAGCCTGATCGATTTACCAAAAAAGACCGTTTTCGTATTCATATCACAAAGATTCAAGATGTGGAACTTGCTGAGGTTGACCAAGCATTTTACGATGCCTTATTCGGGCCTGATGCAGTTACCGATGAGCAATCTTTTCGCAATAAGCTTACTGAAATATACAGCAAGCAGATTGAGGAGCAAGCGGATAAGAAAATGATTGGTCAAGTTATCGATGGTATCTTGGATAAAACAAAAATTGATCTACCAAAGGCTTTTCTAAAAAGATGGATTATGCGGTCTAATGAAAAGCCAATCACAGAAGAAGAGGTAGAAAAGGACTATCCTGAGTTTTCTAAAAGACTCAAGTGGAGTTTGATTGTTAACCGAATTGGAAAAGATCAAGATATTCGGGTTGAACCTGAAGAAATAAAAGAACATACAGCAACTCAGCTACGAGCTCAAATGGCAAGTTATGGCTTGGCTGATCTTGGCGACGAACAAGTGGAGCAATATGTAATGTCGATGCTTCAACAGCGCGAGCATGTAGAAAAGACTCGAGATACAATTATGGAAGAGAAGCTTAATTCATTTTTTAAATCAAAGGTGCGCATCAAGGACAAAAAAGTTACTTTAGAGCAATTCACCTCTTAATGATACAGTATGATAAACCGAGATATACATAGCGAGTTTAGAAAGTTTGCCGTCGAGCAACCTGGAGTAACGGGTTCTTCAGTGGATGACTATGCCAAGATTCATGGCTATATAACGCCTTACATTATCGAAGAGCGTAAGATGAATGTGGCTTCTATGGATGTGTTTTCCCGACTTATGATGGACCGTATTATATTTCTAGGTGTTCCTATCAGTGACGATGTCTCCAATATCATTACGGCACAACTTCTCTTTTTAGAATCATTAGACAATACAAGAGATGTTTCGATTTACATTAATAGTCCAGGGGGGTCAGTATATGCGGGCTTAGGAATTTATGATACCATGAATTTTATAGGTCCAGATATTGCTACTATTTGTACAGGTATGGCGGCTTCCATGGGAGCGGTAATCCTTTGCGCTGGTAAGCGAGGAAAACGAACAGGCCTTAAGCATAGCCGAGTAATGATACACCAACCTTTAGGCGGTGCAGGTGGAAAGGTTAGTGATGTTATGATTACGGTAGAAGAAATCAAAAAAATAAAGACGGAGCTCTACACTATCATAAGTGACCATTCTGGACAACCTTTTGAAAAGGTTTACAAAGACTCTGATCGCGATTTTTGGATGACTTCAGAGGAAGCACGTGATTACGGCATGATCGATGAAGTGCTTATTCGAAAAAAAGATAACTAAGGGATTTGGAAAGCCCCAACGCTTCGGATAATCAGTGCTCATTTTGTGGGCGTAGCCGGGAAGAGGCAGAACTGCTTATTGCGGGACAGGGTGCTTTTATTTGTAATCAATGTGCAAGCAGGGCCAATGAAATTGTTAAGGAAGAGTTTAAGGCCGAGGCGGTTTCAAAGGCTAAACTCGATGATATTACGGCGGTTAGCCCAAAAGAGATTAAGCATTATCTCGATGCGTATGTAATCGACCAAGATAAAGCCAAGAGGGTGCTTTCTGTGGCTATATATAATCACTACAAACGGTTAAAGAGAATTGCTGAGGGAGAAGAGGTTCTTGTAGAAAAGTCAAACATTCTTCTGGTCGGTAAAACAGGTACAGGGAAAACACTTTTGGCTAAGTCCATTGCGAAAAAACTCGATTTGCCCTTTACCATAGTAGACGCGACAGTGTTCACCGAAGCCGGTTATGTTGGAGAGGATGTCGAATCCATGCTTTCTCGTTTACTACAGGTTTGTGACTATGATATACGAGCGGCTGAACGAGGAATCGTATTTATTGATGAAATCGACAAAATTGCGCGGAGGTCAGATAATCCTTCCCTTACTAGAGATGTATCGGGGGAAGGTGTGCAACAATCTGTTCTGAAACTTTTAGAAGGGGCAGATGTCCTTGTTCCGCCTCAGGGGGGTAGGAAGCACCCTGAACAGAATTTGGTTAAAATCAATACAAGCCAAATCTTGTTTATATGCGGTGGCGCCTTTGATGGTATCGAGAAAAAAATTGCTTCGCGAATAAATAGAGCCTCAATTGGTTTTGCCAACATCGCGTTGCGAGAATCTACGGATGATGACCTTCTTTCCTTTATACAATCAGAGGACTTGTTAGAGTTTGGATTAATTCCAGAATTGATTGGAAGGTTGCCGGTTTTAGTCCACTTGAACCCCTTGAGTGAACATGCCTTACGTCGTATCTTAACCGAACCTAAAAATGCTTTGATTAAGCAATATCAGGAGCTATTCGCTATGGATAACGTCGAGCTCGTATTTGAAAACGAGGCTATTGAATTGATTGCTCAAGTCGCCATTAAAAGACGCCTAGGGGCAAGAGGTCTTCGCAACATATGTGAAAAGATACTCTTGGATTGGATGTTTGAACTCCCTCTAAAATCCAAAGAAAAAGTACGCACAGTAACAGCTGATCATGTTTCAGCCTGCTTAGAGGATTTCGCAGACTAGTTGCTGTTTAGAATAGCGTTCTGATTGTTTCGTATGTGATTAATGGTATTGCTTCGAATCGCTGATCCAATATCCATTATCATTTGCTGATTGCTAGGGAAGGCAAGTACAGCACTGCGCAACAGACGCTTGCTTCGATTGGTTAATGCACGCTCATCTCCTTGGAAACGGGCATATTGATGGGTGAAGCGGGTGACTTCAGTAAATGGATTTGACGAGATTAGTTGATTGCGACCATTGTAGATGTCAATGGAATATTGAATATTACCGGTTTTTTCCATATTCGTGACAAAGATATTAGCCGTAATTTCTACCTTTTTTGGGGTTTTGATGTCATTGCCAAGGCTATCCTTCTTTACGTTACCGTCGCTATCGAACTCATATTCAAAGCCATCTTCAATAGTCTTTTTGTCACTGTATTGACTCTGGCTTACGCGCTCAGGTGAAAATTCAACGTTCACAATGCGTAATTCGATTCGTGCATCCCCTTCTTCCATATCTTCCCCGTAATGCATTGAAATCCAATTCATACTTAACTCGTTGGCAGGAAATTGTTGGAGTTGGTTTTCAAATGAAGCCGGTAGAAAGGAGATGCCGTCATTATAGTAAGCGTAGTTTACAAAAACAAGACCTTTTTGATAGGCTTGGTCTCGAATATTTGGAACGTCCTTGTAGTTTGGCATAAGGTTGAGGATGTCTTGACATTTGGCATAAGCTAATCGTGCATCAGCTTTTCTATTGGAAGCCATAAGATGTTGAACTTCGGCATAAAGAACTTCGGTGGCTTTTACTTTGGCATCGTATAGTTCTTCGCTTAAATCTGTTAGATAGATATCAGCTTCTCGAAATTCTTTGTTGATGTAAATCGGCAGGAAACTTGCAATAGCCTGTTGCAGGCCGTTAAGCTCCTCATATCTAGAATAGACCTTTTTCCAAGAATCAGGGCTTCCATCTCGCTTTAGCCGGTCAATTTCTTGTAGCAATCTCTGCTGTTCAGCCTGAAAAGAAACCTCAAGCGCAAGCGCGTCCTTTGTTTTGAGGTTGTCGTTTCGCTTGAGGTGATTGCTTGCTCGAAGCACCGCTTTTCGGTGGTCTCCTCTCTTAGTATGTGGCTTAACTACTAGGCAACTTTGGGCAATGAGCCCAGCAAAAAGAAATAGAAAAATAGATCGCATGGTAAAAAATTTTAGTCCCTTGTCGAATATACAAGTTCCGTGCCGATGTGGAAGTTGAGACCTCTTGAAATTGCGGTTTTTAATATGTTCTTGGCCCGATTGTCATTTCCTCTCTTTTTTTAGTGATTAACTTGTTTGATTACGTGTTTATTAAGTAAATTTATCGCGTATAGTGACATTACTATGACAAACCGAATCCAATTCAAAATTTTTGAGGCGAGTTGTACGTCAAAGCCAAGAAAATTTTTGCTTTTATCATGCCTACTGGTTTGCATCGGTTTTGTGCGTAGTGCAATAGCCCAAGACGAAGAGCTAGACCCTCAGGATTTATCTTCGAATGAAGTAGTGTCAGAGACCAATGAAGCTACAGAGGGCGGTATAAGCGATGCTGATTCAATCCCTTTAGACGGTGGCGGAACTGCTGAAAATGCCGATGAAGCACCTAGTGGCGAAGAAGCCCTGTGGAACCAGGGTAAGGTATTATTTCAAGGTAAGTGTGCCTCTTGCCACCATCCTATTCGGGATGGTACAGGGCCAGCTTTATCAGGAGTCCGTCAACGTTGGATAGATGATGGTGACTTCCAAGATAAATCAGGAGAAGAGTGGCTATACGAGTGGATTAGAAATAATAAAAGTGTTTTAGACGCAGGTCATCCCTATGCTAATAATCTCTACAAGGAGTGGGGTGAAGCAAACATGAATTTGTTTGCTGGTCTTAAAGACGATGAAATCGATGCACTTCTCTACTACGTGGACAATTCAGCCCAGTTTGAACCTGTTGCAGCGACCACGGATGTTTCCGCAGCAGATGACGGTGAAACAGGAGGTGGTATTGGACAAGAATTTTTAAGTAAATACCTAATTTTTATAGGGATAGGCCTTCTGCTTCTCGTCTTAATTCTAGCGAGAATTCAGTCCGTTCTTAAGCGCATTGAGCTGCAGAAACTTGGTCAGCCAATACCTCCTTATGTTCCGATATGGAAGAGCAAGCGTATCTACGCAGTGCTTGTCCCTCTTCTGCTTTTTGTGGGGGCTAAAGCATTGATGGAGTCAGCTATTGGTGTTGGACGTCAGCAAGCATATCAACCTGATCAACCCATCGCCTATTCTCATGCTTTACACGCAGGCCAGCTCAACATTGAGTGCCAATATTGCCACAGTGGGGCCAGCAAATCAAAGCATTCCAATATCCCATCAGCGGATGTTTGTATGAATTGTCACATGCAAGTCAATGCCAACTCGGAAGATAGAGGTCGTTCAGAGATTGCCAAAATCTATGCTTCGGTGGGTTGGAATCCAAATTCTACTGGAGGCGGATCCTACATAGCGTATCCTGAATCTTTAGAAGCTGATGACTTAGATTCTATGTATCGCACATATTTATCCCAAGACTACAGTGAGGAGGAACTTATGGATGATGCCATACAGAAGATTTTGACTGAAGATGTTAATGCCGTCACTGCCATGTATAACTCACCAATTCCATGGGTGCGCTTACACAATCTTCCTGACCACGTTTATTTTAATCACGCCCAGCATGTTAGTGCAGGAAATGTGGAGTGTCAAAGCTGTCATGGACCAATTCAAGAAATGGAAGTCGTATATCAATGGTCACCTTTATCGATGGGATGGTGTATAAATTGTCATAGAAACTCTGAGGTTGATCAAACTAACCCTTATTACGAACAGCACTATCATAATTTGGCCGATGATGCTACCGTTGAGGATATTGGAGGTACTGAGTGTCAAAAATGTCATTATTAAGAATTTTAGATTATGAGTGAGCTAGAATCTAATAAGAACAAAAAGTACTGGGGAAGTATCCACGAACTGCGTGATTCCACCTACACTGAAAAGTATGAGGATGGTGATTTGGAGTACCTAAAAGATGTTAGGGAGGTCATTTCAAAGGAGAAAACAGGTCGAAGAGACTTTTTGAAAATGTTAGGGTTTAGCGTTGGTGCAGCAACTGTTGCCGCGGCATGTAAACGTCCTATTCGCAAATCTATTCCTTATCAAACGACGCAAGATGGGCTAATACCAGGAATCCCTAACTATTATGCCTCTTCCTACATTGCCAATGGCGACTTTAATAGTGTTAAAGTAAAATGTCGTGAAGGTCGGCCTATCCTAATAGAGGGATTATCATCGGGATATTCTAGAGGTGATGTTCACTTGAGAGCACTCGGAAGTTTGATTAACTTATACGACCACGCCCGTATTAAAAGTCCTAAAATTGGTGGCAAAGATGTTTCATGGGAGAAGCTTGATACATCGGTAATTGCCAACCTTAAAAAGGCAGATTCAGAGGGCAAAGAAGTTGTGCTGCTAACAGGCACTGAGATAAGTCCATCAGTTATCAAGGCTTATAAAGTTCTACAAGAGGCTTATCCTAACATTCAGAATATCCAATATGACCCGATTTCTTACTCTGGGATACTCGATGCGCATAAAGAATTGTTTGGAAATCGCGCAATTCGAGAGATTTATTTTGATAAAGCGGACTTAATCGTATCAGTAGGAGCAGACTTTCTGGGTTCTTGGATAAGTCCTACTAGATTTTCTACTGAATATGTTTCAAGAAGAAAGGTATCCAAAGAGGATACGAATATGAATCGTCATATTCAGATTGAATCTGTTCCTAGTCTAGCTGGATCGAATGCGGATTTACGAATCCCTGTCATGCCTTCTGAAGAGCATCTTGCATTGGTTCAAATTTACAATTACATAGCTGAGAAATTGGGTAAAGAGACCACAAGTGTCTCATTCAATGATAGCCGTATTGCTTCAGTAGCTGAGGAACTTTTCGCATGCCAGGGAAATTCAGTTCTTGTTTCTGGTTCTAATGATAAGGATGCTCAAATCTTAGTTATACTAATTAATACGATGCTTGGTAATTATGGAAATACAATTTCCAATTCCGTAACGTATAACCTAAAAAAAGGAGATGACAGCGCTGTACATGATATGCTAATCCGAATGGAAAAAGGTGAGATTTCCGGCATCATCATGGATGATTCTAACCCATTTTATAATCTAGGGAATAGCTTCGAAAAGGCCTTCTTAAAGTTAGATTTTAGCGTCTCTTTATCCAGTCGATTTAATGAGACTTCACGAAGGTGCACCTATGTTGCCCCTGATAACCACTGGTTAGAGTCTTGGGGTGATGCAATGCCGACCACAAATTATCTCGCTTCGTGCCAACCATGTATAGCTCCTTTATTTGATACTAGACAGCGCCTAGAGTCTGTACTCAGATGGAGTGGGATGTCCATGAAAGCTTATGATTTTATTCGTAAAGTGTGGTTCAGTGATTATTTTCAGCAGCAGTCCATATATCCTACCACCGGTTCGTTTTGGGATAGTATCATTCATGACGGTGGTCTCGAATTGCAGAGTGTTGACGTTGAAAGCCACACAGTAAAAAATAGTCATATAAATTCTGCTAAGCGATTAGCTGAAACTAATACTTCTAAAATGGAAGTAAGGTTTTATGAAAAGCCTCAAATTGGAGATGGACATTATTGTGACAACCCTTGGATGCAAGAATTAGCTGATCCAATAACAAGAATTAGTTGGGATAATTACATTGTCGCCAACCCAAAGTGGGTCGAAGAAAACAACCTTCTAGATAATTTTAAGGCACGTACCTATCAAAAGGTTATGCTAAAAACCAATGATGGAGTGGTTACTTTGCCAATCGTGGCGCTGCCAGGGACTCCTTACGGCTCTTTTGGTGTGTGCTTTGGTTATGGAAGAAAGCATACGCTGCACTCAGACTATGAGAGGGGATCTTCTATTTATCATCTTACAAATAGAGTGGGTAATTCCATGAAATTTACAGATGAAGTCAATGAGATTAAGTGGGTTGAAGATGGATATAAGGTTGCCATAATACAGCAACACCATGGTTTAACGCACAAAACACTTGGATCAGATGATGAAAGTATGTTTGTTACTGAACAAACAAGACAAGTAGTTAAGGAAACGACGTTGGCAGAATATAAAGAAGACCCGTGGAGTGGAAACACCATTGCCGGCCAGCGTAGAGATAAGTGGCTTAAGCACCATTTGACGTCTCTTTATGGTGAAACAGCCTGGGACGATGATAAACCTTTCGAATACTATTATGGAGGAGCGCATGCAAAGAAACAAGGCGATGGACATCATTGGGGTCTTGCAATTGATCTAAATGCTTGTACTGGTTGTGGGGCATGTGTAGTTGCCTGTCATGCTGAGAACAATGTCCCAGTTGTTGGGCAAGAGGAGGTCCACAGAGGGCACGAGATGAACTGGGTTCGCATAGATAAATATCATACAGGCGACGAAGATAATCCCGATGTAGTTTTTCAGCTTATGATGTGCCAGCACTGCGATAACGCTCCTTGTGAAAACGTTTGTCCTGTAGCTGCTACGAACCATAGCAGTGAAGGCCTTAATCAGATGACGTATAACCGCTGTATCGGAACAAGATACTGTGCTAATAACTGCCCTTACAAAGTGCGTCGTTTCAATTGGTTTGATTACCAAGGGGCAGATAGTTTCAGTGATCGAGAGGGATTTTGGGGCCTCGATAATGATTTTGATGGCGCTCGGAGTCATGAAGGGGGACAACTCGGAATGCATGATCCTTTACGTCGAATGGTGCTCAATCCAGATGTAACTGTACGATCAAGAGGGGTTATCGAGAAATGTTCTCTCTGTGTGCAAAGAATTCAGTTAGCTAAGTTAGAAGCCAAAATTGAAAAGAGAGGTTTAGATGATGAAACCATTAGAACTGCTTGTCAAACGGCTTGTGGTGCTGATGCAATTGTTTTTGGAGACACAAATAATCAACAATCTGAGGTATTTAAAAAGTGGAGTGATGAGCGTGCTTTCGGTGTAATCGAGGAAATACACACCCTTCCTTCTGTGCAATATCTTACAAAGGTTAGAAACAAAACTAAAAAGTCCTAAACATGAGTAATTACGAATCACCCATAAGGGAACCGCTCATAACCGGAGATAAGTCTTATTCCCAAATTACCACAGATATTGTGGGTACGACGGAGAAAAGCCCTCCTATGTCATGGTTTATTGCTTTCGGTATTGCCGGGGCTTGCGCCACTTTTGGTATTGTTGGTATTCTGTACCTCCTGTGGCAAGGTGTTGGCGTTTGGGGTCTTAATAGAACGGTTAACTGGGCCTGGGATATTACTAATTTTGTGTGGTGGGTAGGAATTGGTCATGCCGGGACATTAATTTCTGCTGTTCTTCTGTTGTTCCGTCAAAAGTGGCGCACGGGAATTAACCGAGCTGCGGAAGCAATGACAATCTTCGCGGTAGTATGTGCAGGTCTTTTTCCGGGAATTCATATGGGTCGAATATGGTTAGCATTCTTCATTTTCCCGTATCCTAATACAAGAGGTCCTCTATGGGTCAACTTTAACTCTCCTTTACTTTGGGACGTTTTTGCCATTTCGACCTATCTGACTGTATCCCTGCTGTTTTGGTATTCGGGGCTTATGCCAGATTTTGCAACGATTCGAGATCGTTCCAAAGGCAAACTTCGAAAATATATCTATAATGTATTGAGTTTTGGGTGGACAGGAACTGCCAAGCAATGGCAGCGTTTTGAGTCTTTATCATTGATTTTAGCGGGATTAGCTACTCCTCTTGTTCTTTCGGTCCACACTATCGTATCATTTGATTTTGCTACGTCAGTTATTCCTGGATGGCACACTACGATATTCCCGCCATATTTTGTGGCAGGAGCGATTTTTTCTGGTTTTGCCATGGTATTGACGCTTATGATAATAACTAGAAAAGTATTGAAGCTTGAGGATTATATTACTATTGCTCACATCGAATCGATGAACAAGGTCATTGTTCTCACGGGATCAATTGTAGGTATAGCGTACATCACAGAGCTTTTTACCGCATGGTACTCTGGATATCTATATGAGCAGTTCGCCTTCTACAATAGAGCGTTTGGACCTTATATGTGGGCCTACTTTATTATGATGGGATGTAACGTTATTTCTCCTCAAATTTTTTGGTTTAAGTTCGCACGGCGAAGCGTTGTGATTTCTTTTGTGATGTCCATCTTTGTGAATATTGGAATGTGGTTTGAGCGTTTTGTTATCATTGTAACTTCTTTACACCGAGACTTTCTTCCTTCAAGTTGGATTTATTTCAAACCAACAATATGGGATGTTGCGATATATGTAGGGACAATTGGGATTTTCTTCACGCTATTCTTACTCTTTGCACGAACATTTCCTGTAATCGCAATTGCTGAGGTAAAATCAATTTTTTCCTCCTCCTCGGCAGCGGCTAAAAAGCGACAGGTGTCTCAAGATAACGAGAATGCAGAGCGTTTTAAAGGAGCTCCAGGCATTCCATATGCGCATGCGGAGTATTCAGATCAAGTAAGCGGTAAATCAAAAATTTCTTTTAATGCGGAAGACTTGCTATTGACAAAAGAAAAAGTTAAAAATTAACTATGGCTAGCGAAAGATTTATGATCGGCTTATTTAGCCACGAGGATAATCTGCTCGAAGCAGTTCGTGCTTTACGTGAAAAGAAGTTGGAGATAACAGATGCGCTCACTCCCTTTCCAGTTCACGGTCTAGAACACGAATTGGGATATAAGGATAGTCGATTACATACGGCAGGATTTATATTCGGCTTAACTGGATTATTATTTGCATTGACTTTTATGACGTGGATTAACACCAAAAACTATCCAATTAATTACGGTGGAAAGCCACAATTTGCATTGCCCTCTTTTATACCAGTGACTTTTGAACTTACCATTCTCTTTGCAGCAGTCGGCATGGTAATTGTGTATTGCGTTCGAAATGGATTAGCCCTAGGTCGCGTACCAAGAATATATGATGATCGCATAACAGACGATCGGTTTGCATTGGTTTTTGCAATTGACGAAAAGAGAACAGCAGATCAATTAAATGCCATTCGAGATATACTAGTTGAGCATGGTGTTGCCGAGATTAAGGCTAAAGAGTTTAGCGATGACGATGAAGTATTTGAATCTTCAACGATTCGATTAAATGAAGAAAGTAAGTAAAATGAAGTTTCAGAAGGACATACTTTTTTTCTCCATAATAGTGGCTATCGCAGTTACTGCCTGCAAGCCTGAGGGTAATAGTCCTGGCTATGTATACATGCCGGATATGGACTATTCTACAGCTTATGAAACCTTTTCTTCTTTGAAAAACGATAAGACAGACTTTACAGATACTATCAGTGCTCGTCCAATTCTTCCTGGGACTATCCCATACGGAAGCCTAGATCAAAATGTAGAAGGTCGATCAAATGAATTCATTCGTCGATCAAGTGTTTACACCCATTATTATGACGATCCTTATGCCTCCAATGGACAATATGCTGCCATTGAGGGAGCAAATCGAGAAAATTCTAGGGATTTAATCAATCCACTGCCTTATTCAGACGAGGCACTTGAACTTGGCGAGAAAATATATGAAGTCAACTGTTTGATGTGCCATGGTGAAAAAGGAGAGGGAAATGGATGGATATACAATCCAGATGGACCCTACAGTGCCATGCCAGCGAACTACTACACTGTTTTTTACGAAATGGAAAGTGAGGGTGTTTCTCTGGGTAATCATATTACAGATGGCATTGCTTTTCATTCAATTACCTATGGAAAAGGTAAAATGGGAGCACATAATTGGTTAACACCAGAAGAACGGTGGGCAGTCATTCACTATATACGCGATCTCGGTGAAGCACTAATTCCTGCTGATGCTGCGTTTTATGAAAAAACACGAACCCAATTAGCAGAAGAAATGGAGGCTATGGGCCACCAGACTCACGATGCTGAAATGAGTGAAAGCCATGAAGAGGGTGGTCATGAATCTTCGGAGCATAAAGATCACCGCGATAATGAGGAGGCAAACCCTGCGGAAGAACACGACCACGCAATGAACTGAGAGGAATAACTATGGAAAGTCACGAATCAAAAATCTTTAATTATTCCAAGCAGGCGAAGAAAATCGCTTTTATATGTATGGGACTTGGAGTATTGGGTATCGTACTCTCAATTGTGCTACCCGATATGTCGGCTAATCATTACAGTCGATTTTGGTCAAACCTCTTACTAAATACCTATTATTTCGCAGGTATCGCTATTACAGGGTTATTTTTCTTGTCAGCTCACCAGTTAGGTTATGGAGGGTGGCATGTTTTATTTAAACGTGTTCCGTTGGCTATGAGTCGTTACCTATACATAATATTTGGCTTAGTTGCTCTCATCACTGCAGGGCTGCTTATGGATTGGCATTCGTTATATGGTCATTGGGCTCACCCCCATGAGGTAGCATATGCTGATAGTGGAATAGCAGAGGCTGACCGAATTGTAGTGAGCAAGAGTCCCTTCCTGAACAAGACTATGTTTGCGGTAATTGTGCCCGGATTTTTCTTGATGTGGGCTTTATTCTCCACGGCATTTACGAAACGAATGACTTTTATTAAGTCATTTAAAGAGTACAATCAATCTAAGTACTTGTCCGCTTTATTTATTCTTGTTTTTGCCGTTTCAATGTCTGTGTTATCGTGGATGTTTATTATGAGTCTTGACCCTCACTGGTATTCTACTTTGTTTGGTTGGTATAATTTCGCAAGCTATACAGTAGCGGGGTTTGCTTTTATGATTTTGATTTTACTCTATCTTAAGAGTAAAGGAAGCTATCCACACCTTGATGAAAACCACCTACATGACTTAGGTAAATATCTTTTCGGTTTTTCGGTGTTCTACACCTACCTCTGGTTTTCTCAATACCTATTGATTTGGTATGCAAATATTCCTGAAGCAACGATCTGGTATACAAAACGCATGGAAGAACCTCTTTTCAAGTTTCTCTTTTTCTTCACCCTATTAATCAATTTTCCACTGCCCTTGTTGGTTTTGATGCGCAGAGGTGCTAAACGAAAACTAAAAGTTCTAGGCTTCGTTGCTGTAATGATGATATTTGGTCATTATTTGGACTTTTATGGAATGGTAATGTTCGAACCTAATGCGGTAGTAGAGCACCATGGTGATCATCATGAAGAAGGACATGATAATCATCATGGGGAGCATGTAGGTGATGTAAGTCATGATGGCCATCTTGTGCAAGCAAGCGGAGATAATCATGATGCTGCAGATACCTACCTGTTAGCAGATGCAGGGGATCATCATGATGACCATGCTCATGGTGATGACCATCATGACGAAGCGAGTCACAAAGA
>TARA_B100000963_G_scaffold108746_1_pt1 | contig 18625 bp, 16 predicted proteins | sample TARA_B100000963 | Tara Oceans TARA_B100000963 (sample SAMEA2622097) | marine metagenome | biome: marine biome (ENVO:00000447); feature: surface water layer (ENVO:00002042); material: "saline water (ENVO:00002010), including plankton (ENVO:xxxxxxxx)" | depth 5 m | reverse complement strand
TGCCTTAAGAGATTTCTCAGCTAATTGATGGTGGATAAATTTTAATTCTTCAATGCCTTCATTAGAAACCTCTATACCTGATAATGAAACTTCAATTTTCGAAAGTTTAGATTTAAAATCACCTTTAGAGGATAAAAATGGTTTGAGTTTGTCAATTACTTTTTGTTCAAAACCCTTTTGTAATAATTCATTTATAACTGCTCTATCCCCTATTTTTCCCAATTTATCCAATGCAACTGTAAAATCTGAAAGTTGAGATTTTACACCAATTAATTGTGCAATTCCAGCTAAAATTTTTCTGTGATTAATTTTTATACTAATCCCTTTTAAATTTAATATTGAAAATAAACGGTCATACAATAATATTCCCTCCACTTCTTGCCATAGAGAGCGTTCACCTACTACATCAGCATCACACTGTAAAAACTCTTGAAATCTACCATGCTGCGGTCGATCCGCTCTCCAAACATTTTGTATTTGATATCTTTTAAAAGGAAATTGAATATTATTTTGATTTTGAGCAACATAACGAGCAAAAGGAATGGTCAAGTCATATCTTAATGCTTTTTGTGATATGGAATTAGAAAACCTTTGAAGATTTTCATCTTCTAGAGCCTTTATATCGGCCTTTTTAATTTTCTCCCCTGAATTTAATATTTTAAAAATAAGACGATCTCCTTCATCCCCATATTTTCCTAAAAGTGTCTCAGAACGCTCAAATGAGGGAGTTTCAATGGATTGAAAACCAAAGGTTTTAAAAGTTCTAATCAATTTTTCTTTCAAATAGTTGCGCTTAGACAAAATTTCCGGAGAAAAATCTCTAGTCCCTTTCGGTATGCTTGGTTTAATTACTGACATTTAATAAGGTGAACAACAAAGATGGCATAAATCTATTTATTTTGAAAGAAAACTTTTCAAGTCTTCATAGCAAAGTCCGTCAGAAATTACAGCCCCCTTTTTTATTAATTTAAATATTTCTTTTTTAAAATTAATACCAAAATCCCTCGATGATTCAAATATGCTTACTCGGTCATCTTTAATATTTTTAATCAACCAATTTAAATTCCCTTTATCAAAAAATGAAGGGCAGTTGCTAGTTTGTTTTATTAAAATTAAATCAATTTTTTGATCCCAACATTTAAAAAGAAAAAGCAATTGATTATTCCTGTGCTCTAAATATTTTATCTTGTCAAGTACATCCATCCACACTATATCACTAAATTCGTCAAGCTTTTGATTTGTTAAATCAGGATTTTCAGCCTTGATAAGGTTCCACTTTTCTTTATCAATGGATTGGGTTGCCAGAAATATTGAAAACTCTTTATTAAGAGCTTTAAACTGTTCTTTTGTTAAACGGGTAAATTCCATCAATGATTGTACAAAAAAACCCCACACACGGTGGGGTTACTTAATTTATGAAAAAAAATTATTTTTTCTCAGGGATTACATCAAAATTATACTCAATTGAAACTTCTCTATGTAATCTAATTTTTGCCGTGTAACTACCCAGCCTCTTAATTGTTCTGCCTGGAATTGTTATAGCATTATTTTCAATATTATGACCTTGGGCCTGAAATTCTTTAGCCAGATCAGATGCAGATACTGAACCAAATAATTTATCACCTCCAGATACCTTGGAAGATATTTTTATAACTATTTCAGCAAGTTTTTTTCCAAGTTTATTTGCATCACCAATAATTTTCTTCTCTTTAAATGCTTTTTGTTTCAAGTTTTCTGCTAAAACCTTTTTCGCAGACACAGTAGCTAATATTGCTTTGCCTTGTGGAATGAGGAAGTTTCTACCATAACCATCCTTAACTTTAACTAAATCATCCTTAAAACCAAGGTTTTCAACATTTTGTTTTAAAATTAATTCCATTAGGTTTTAATATTTATTTTAATAAATCGCTTACATATGGCATTAATGCAAGATGACGTGCCCTTTTTACTGCAACAGAAACCTTTCTTTGATACTTAAGGGAGGTTCCTGTCAAACGCCTTGGTAAAATTTTTCCTTGTTCATTTACAAACTTAATTAGAAAATCAGGGTCCTTATAATCAATGTACTTTATACCGGAGCGCTTAAATCTACAATACTTTTTCTTCGTATTAGTATCAATATTAAGTGGGGTCAAATACCTAATTTCTCCTTCTTTTTTTCCGCTAGATTGCTCTTCTATTTTTGACATAATTTATTTTTTAACTTTAGATAAATTTCTTTTCTTTCTTTTTTCAGCCCATTCTTGAGCATGAATGTCAAGTTTCACAGTTAAAAAACGCATTATTCTCTCATCTCTTCTGAATTCAACTTCAAGTGAGTTAATTACCTCTGTATTTGATTCAAACTGAATTAAATGATAAAAGCCACTGTTCTTATTCTGAATAGGATAAGCTAATTTTTTGAGTCCCCAGTTCTCTGTGTTATTAATTTTGGACTTTTTTGACTCCAATAATGATATGTATTTTTTAACTGCTTCCTCTATCTGGGTATCAGATAGAACGGGATTTAAAATGAAAACAGTTTCATAGTGATTCATACTTATTTATTTTGAGTCGCAAAAATAGTTTAATATTATATTCAGACCAAAATAATTATTAATTAAATATTTATCATTAGAATTTAAAAAATTGTAGAAAAACTGATCTTAAAATGAAAATTAATTTATAAAAAATTAACCATTAGTAAGGATCAACGTCTACAGTAACTTTACATGATCTAAATTGACTAACAGATTCAAAACTTTTAATGGTACTTTTTATTAATTTTTGTAATTGATTTCTTGATTCGACCCTACTTATCTTAATAAGAATCTGCATGTGATAACGGTTTCTCAATCTTGCAATTGGAGGGAAAACAGGACCTAATATTTCTCCCTTATATGTTTGATTCAAAACGTTAAAAATCCACGTTGAGCAAATTTTTACAGTCTCTATGTCTTTATGCTTTATAACTATTTTAATCAATCTGTGATATGGCGGATACCGATATTCTTTGCGCTCCTTTAATTGCTGAAGTAGCATACTTTCATAATCAGATGATATGACCTGTTGAATGATAGGATGTTTGGGCTGATATGTTTGAATCATAACCCTGCCACGAGTTTTTTTTCTTCCTGCGCGTCCAGAAACTTGACTCAACATTTGATAAGTCCTTTCATGTGCCCTAAAGTCAGGAAAATTAAGTAAGTGATCTGCGTTTAAAACTCCTACCAAATGAACATTTTGAAAATCAAGTCCCTTTACAACCATTTGAGTCCCAACCAATATTTTAATATCTTCACTAACAAAAGCGTTAATTAATTTATCAAAAGCCCACTTACCCCTAGTGGTATCCCAATCCATTCTAGCCGTCTTAAATTCAGGAAAAAATCTTTCTGCTTGTTCCTGTATTTGTTGAGTTCCAAAGCCCTTAGTCAGTAATTGTGTACTTCCACATTCATTACACTGATTAGGGGCGATAACACTGAATCCACAATAATGACATTTTAACTGCTTGCTTTGTTGGTGATATGTAAGCGTAATATCACATTGGTTGCATTGAGGAGTATGGCCACACTCAAGACATTCCATAATTGGTGCATAACCACGCTGGTTGTGAAATAAGATGACTTGTTTACCCAGGGCTAAAGTAGTTTTAATTCCATTTATTAAGGTTTGTGAAAAAGTCCCTTTCATTTCTTTCTTTTTATATGACAATTTTAAATCAATTATCTCAATTTCGGGAGGGTCAATATTTCCATATCTTTCATTTAGATAAACTCCTTTAAACTTATTTTTCAATAAGTTAAATGAACTCTCAACGGAGGGGGTAGCAGAACCCATTAGCACTTTTGCATTATATATTTGTGATAGTATAATTGCGGTATCTCGAGCATGATACCTAGGTGCAGGATCAAACTGTTTATATGATAATTCATGTTCCTCATCAATAATAATTAATCCTAATTGATTGAAAGGAAGAAAAATAGAGGAACGTGTTCCCACTATTACCTGAGCTTTAGATTTATTGTTTGAAACATTGTACCAAACCTCTGTCCTTTCGTGTACAGAAAATTTCGAGTGATATACAGTAACGCTTTCGCCAAATCTTGTCTGAAGTCGTTTGACCATTTGTGGGGTTAGGGATATTTCAGGAAGCATATAAAGTACTTGATTGCCTTTCTCAATTGATTCTGAAATTAGTTCCATGTAGACCTCAGTCTTTCCTGAACCAGTTATACCTTGAAACAAAACAATATCATTAGATTCAAAATACAAATCAATTTTTTTTAATGCTGTCTCTTGATTTTTTGATAAAACACTTACTGTACTTTGTTTATCAAAAGAATATAAAACACGGTCCTCTTTAAAGTAATTTTCTTCTAAAATATCCTTCGAAATCATCGTTCTTAAAACATTAGTAGTAACTCCTGTTTTTAGAAGTAAATCGGAAACTTTTTTCCATTCAGTCCCAATAGGGTTTTTATCAAAAAGACCCATTAAAAGTTGTTTTTGTTTTGGAGAATTCTTTAAACTATCAAATAATAATTTTATTGATTTTGATGACGATAAAGAACTTACCAATTTTATGTATCTTATTTTTTTTGGATTATATTTTTCTGATAATTTTTGGTGGATATCAATTAAACCTTTTGATAACATGTTTTGAATAAGTCCTAAAACACTTTTTCTACCAAGTATTTCAATTATTTCTTTTATATTAAGAGTTTTGGTATCTAAAGATTCGAAAATTATATACTCTTGATCAGTCATTTCAGGGGGATCTCCTAAAATGACTTTTTTTTCAATAACTGTTTCACTTTCAAGTAAAAGATTAGATGGAAGAGCAGCGCGCATAATTTCACCTAATTTACATTGATAGTATTTTGAGATCCACTCCCACAATTCAATTTGTTTTATTGAAATAGATGGAACTTGCTCTAATATCATCTCAATATACTTTGCAGCATAATTCTCAGGTTGATCATGGTGTAGTTTAATTACAACTCCAGTATAAATTTTTGTCTTTCCTAATGAAACAGCAACTCGAAATCCAGGCTTTAAAATTAAGTAGTCTTCTTTTTCAACCGCATAAGTATAAGGTTTATCAAGCGCTAAAGGAAGGATTACATCAGCAAAATAAAGCATTATTTAAAAATACAACTTTGATGTTTATCAAGAGACTACTTTTTCCTGATTTTTAAGTCTATTTAGAGTTGCATTAAGTTCAAAGCCCAAAAGTAGGACACTAGAATTTAACCATATGTAAAATAAAAAAATCAGTAAGGCTCCAATTGAACCATAGAGTTGGTTGTATTTTGAAAAATTCTCTATATAGATTCCAAAGAAATATGTTGTTAATAAAATCAATAAACAAGTCATTAAGGCTCCAGGTGAGAAAAAATGTGTTTTTTTACCCTCAATTGTTCCAAAATAATATAGTATCGCTACCGATATATAAGTTAAAATTATGTAGAAAAAAATTTGTCCAAATCTAATCCAATTAACCTCACTAGGAATTAAGTCTTCAAGGTTATTCAATATGTATATTTCAAAAAATATTAGCGCGGCTACCCCAACTAAAAGTAAAATAGCCAACAAAATACCAACCATCATAGAAAAAAGATACTGTCTAAAAAAACTTCTTGAAAGCTCGACATGATATGAACCCTCGAAACTTGAAAAAATTGAACTTACCCCATTAGCAGTGAGAATTATGGAAAGTAAAAATACTGAAGAGAGTAATCCTGCTCTTTGCTTGAGCCTTATATCATCAAATATTTGAGTAAAAAAACTTTGACTTTCTTGTGGAAGCAATAACTCAATAAAATTAAATAATACAGCATCAAAATTTTCAATTGGAATAAATGCAATTAAATTCAGAATAAATAATAAAAAAGGAAAAAGTGCCATAAAAAAACTGAAAGCAATGCTTCCAGCTCTTGATGATAAGGTGCCTTTTACGATACCAGATAAATACAACTCCAATAAGTCATAAAAAGAAAAACCACTATAACCTGGAATTCTAAAAGCTTTCAAAAAACTAATAAAATTTTTAAGAATGGGAAAAACTTTTATTTTATCTTTCAAACCAAGAAATTTCCTTTAATCAAAGATAAAACAAATCTAATTGGGTTCGTAAATTTGAAAATGCAAACTGTACTCTGGGTAATCGGTAAAACAAATAACAATTGGCTTAGTCAAATGTTAGATGATTATAAAAAAAGAATTCAAAAATACCAGCGATTTGAAATTTTAATAATACCTGATTTGAAAAATAAGGTAAATTTATCAAAGTCTGTTCAAAAGAAGAAAGAAGGCGATTTGGTACTAGATAGGTTAAATGAATCTGATTATTTAATAGTTCTTGATAAGGATGGAACACAGATGGATTCATTATTATTTTCAAAATTTATAAGTATCAAAAGAATGGGGTCACAAAAACGATTGATTTTTCTTATTGGTGGAGCATATGGGATTGCTGATTCAGTTTACAAAAGGGCAAATGAAAAAATTTCATTTTCTAAAATGACTTTTTCCCATCAAATGATTCGTTTATTTTTTTTAGAACAATTATACCGAGCAAATAGTATATTAAAAAACGAACCTTATCATAATTAGTAATGGAATTGATATTTGCTACCCATAATCAAAATAAAGTAGAAGAAATTACAGCTATTCTACCTCGAGTTATTGAAATAAAAAGCTTAAGAGATATTAATTTTAAAAATGAAATTTCTGAAACATCAGAGACTCTTCAGGGAAATGCCTTAATAAAAGCCAGAACAATTTTTAATCAGTTCAAAAGAAATTGTTTTGCAGATGATACTGGATTAGAAGTTGAAGTACTTAATGGAGATCCAGGAGTGTTATCAGCTCGCTACGCTGGAAATCAAAATATAGCTATTGACAATATTAAAAAATTGCTGAGAAATCTTAAAAATCATGACAATAGAAAAGCTCAATTTAGAACTGTAATTGCATTAATTTATGATAGAAATGAATATTTTTTTGAAGGAATTATTAAAGGTGAAATTATTAGAGAAGCTAAGGGCAATAATGGTTTTGGTTATGATCCAATTTTTAAACCAGAAAATTATTTTTTAAGTTTTGCTCAATTAGATAAAGAAGAAAAAAATAAAATCAGTCATAGAGCTAAAGCGTTCAGAAAATTAATTAATTTTTTAAAAGTAAAGATTTAACTTCATTTCTAAAATGTTAATTTTAACAATTAATAAATAAGTAAAGTTTTATAGATGAGGCTTTCAATTTTTTTAATTTTTTTTCTTCTAAGTATTTCAACAACTGCTCAAGAAAGCTATCAATACTTAAATGGAATAGTAGAAAATGATGCCACAGGCTTTCCAATGGAGAGTGTCCACATAATCAACTTAAATAATGTAATTGGAACAACATCTGATAATAAAGGTGTTTTTGAAATACCAGTTCAAGTAAATGACACATTATATTTTTCTTATTTGGGCTATAAGTCCTTAAAAGTAGCCGTGACTCAGGACATGATTAGGTTTAAAAGTTCGAAATTTCAATTAACGGAGTTGGCTTACGCTTTAGAGGAAATTATTTTACGCCCATATCTTCTCACGGGTTATCTAGATATTGACGTCAAAAGCGTTCCAATTAATCAGGCAGGGCGATATAGAATTGCTGGTCTCTCAAATGCTGGATATGAGGCTGGGAATAGAAAACCAAATTCAATATCTAAGACATTTGCGGCTCTATTTAACCCAGCAGATTTTCTCCACAATCTATTTGGAAAAAAAAGTGTTCAAATGAAAAAATTAAAGAAAATGAGAGAAAATTATGAGCTAAAAAATCTCCTTGCAATTAAGTTTGATAGAGAAATATTGGTTGAACTTTTAAACCTTCAACGTATTGATTTGGATGAAATTTTAAGAAATTGTAATTATTCTGACGCATTTATTAAAGAATCTAATGATCTCCAAATTTTAGAGGCAATAAGTGGATGTTATGAGGAATATAAAATTCTTAAACTATAGTCTATAATTTTTAAAATTATTAGAATTAAAACAAAAAAATAATAAAAGAGAGTTTTTTTAAATCTCCATTATAAATATAAAAATCAAGCAATTACCATTATATTTGTATTATTAATTTCACCACGATGCTTAATCCTTTAAGTGCAATTTCACCTGTTGATGGGCGTTATCGCGGAAAGACTAAAATACTATCAAAATTTTTCTCTGAAGAAGCCCTAATTAAATACAGAATCCAAGTAGAAATTGAGTATTTTATTTCACTTTGCGAAATTCCACTTCCCCAGCTTAAAGATTTTAACTCATCCTTTTTTGAAGACTTAAGAAGTATTTATAAACAATTTTCTGAAGAGAATGCCAAGGAAGTAAAAGAAATTGAAAAAAAAACAAATCATGATGTTAAGGCAGTAGAGTACTTTATTAAAGTCGAATTTGATAAACTAGACTTAAAAAAATACAAGGAATTCATACATTTTGGTTTGACTTCTCAGGATATTAATAATACTTCCATCCCATTGTCTATTAAAGAAGCAATTCATCAGGTATATCTTCCAAATTTGGAAGATATACTAGTATCATTATCAAATCTATCTGATAAATTTAAAGGTATACCCATGTTATCGAGAACACATGGACAAGCTGCTTCACCAACTTTATTGGGTAAAGAAATTTCAGTTTTTTCTAACCGTTTGGAAGAACAAAAATATAGTCTAACCCAAATAAAAAATGCAGCAAAGTTTTCTGGTGCTGTTGGAAATTTTAATGCCCATTTTGTTGCTTTTCCTGATATTGATTGGAAAAAATTTAGTAAAAACTTTGTTGAAGATACATTAGGTTTGGATTTTTCCTACCCAACAACTCAAGTGGAGCATTATGACTCAATTGCTGCACTCTGTGACGCACTTAAGAGAATAAATACTATTTTGATAGACTTTAATAGAGACATTTGGACCTATATATCTTTGGATTATTTCAAACAAGATATTAAAGAAGGTGAAATAGGATCATCCGCAATGCCTCATAAAGTTAATCCAATTGACTTTGAAAATGCTGAAGGTAATTTGGGTATAGCCAATGCAATTTTATCTTTTTTTTCTAATAAATTACCCGTTTCAAGATTACAAAGAGATCTAACTGATAGTACGGTTTTAAGAAATATTGGAGTTCCTTTTGCTCATATTTTAGTAGCATTTAAATCCATAGTAAGTGGAATTGAAAAACTTAAGATTAATGAAAAGAAAATTTATTCTGATTTAGAAAACAACTGGTCTGTTGTTGCGGAAGCTATTCAAACTATATTAAGAAGGGAAAATTTTTCAAATCCATATGAGGTATTAAAAGGGTTAACCAGAACTAATAATCATATCACAAAAAATACAATTCACAAGTTTCTTGATACACTTGAGTTAAACGAAACATTAAAGAAAGAATTAAAAAGTATAACACCGTTCAACTACACTGGGATTAAATAATCAAATACCTGCCTTTTTGAATTGATTGCTGCCTGGCAAATTCATTCTATTAATTAATTTTGAAAAACTTTCTAGAGATATTTCTCCCTTTACTTGTAGGAGTATACCCTCCGATTTTTTTATTTTTGTTGCAGTTTTTTTTGTTTCACTTGAACTTCCATGTGAGAACATTAAAAGAGTTTTTAATTCACCCTCCTGTTTTCCCAGCTTACCATATAAAATAATTTCAATAGTCTCCTCGCTTAACTTTACTATTTCATCAAGAGACTCTTTTTTTGAAATAGAGTCTAGAGATCTTTTTATTTCTTTGATAATATCTGATGAGCTGGTAATTATGACTTTGAAACTCCTAATTCCATTAACCATTTTTATTAATTCTTTGGATTCTAAATCATCATTAGGGATACTCATCCTTCCCAATAACTGAAACATTTTTGGACTAATGTTAATAGTAGTTACTTCATTGTTGTTTTGGTATTTTTCAAAAATAGATTGACCAACAATTAGATTTGGAAGAGTTAATAGAAAATAGTAAAATACAATTTTGTTCATTAATCTTGAATATATAATTAAAAGATTGTTAAATTATTTTTTTGATTCGAACTTAAACATAATATTAAATTGTAAAAATTTATTTAGTACAATTTTCTAAAGTAATCTAAAGTAAATAATTTTGGCACGAATTATGCACTAATAATATCGATAATCTAAATTAAAAAATGATAAGATATAGCTCTTTATTCATTTTATTGGTCTTCATTTCCGTATTTAGCAGCTGTAAAAAAGATTTGGTTGAAATTGTCGATACTAATACAAATCTTACGTCTGATTTAGAAAAAACTCCAGAGATCCTTTATGGCTCATGGAACTTGAATCAAAATATTTCAGATAAAAATACAAATCAAATTAATTGCGAAGCAGAAAATATACATTTTCTGGAAAACGATTCTTTTTATCTTCAATACCAAGAAAAACGTATTAAAGGAACATATAAAATCACCGGTCCAACCAGTATAGATTTATCAGTTGGTTCAACTCAAATTGGATTAATTAACAATGGCTCAGTAGATCAGAATAAAATAAGTTTAGAAATTGAAATTACTGATGATTGTAGTGGTACCTATGATGGAGAAAAATATTTTAGGGTTCACCAATTTATATGGGAATCACTGAACGAGCTTTATCTTTGGCAAGCGGAGGTAGATGATTTAAGCGATAATATTAAACCAGTAGGATCAAGCGCATACAACCAACTGATATCGACAAATCAAGAACCAGAGGCTTTTTTTGAATCACTAAAACATCCTGATGATAGGCATAGCAGAATAACATCTAACTTCGAAGATTTGGAAAATTCAATAAAGGGGATTGATGCATCAAATGGTGTTGAATTTATTTTATTTCCATCGGGTACTGGAAATGGTGTGTTGGGTATTGTTACTCACATTTTAGAAAATTCTGATGCTTTTAGTAAAGACATTAAAAGGGGAGATGTTTTTATGGGGGTTAATGGTGAACTATTATCCTTTAATAATTTCTATGGATTATTATATGGGGATCAAATTAGCTATACACTTAATATGGCCAATAAAAATGGTAGTGGGTTTTCACTTAATGGAAAAAATATTGATTTAATTAAAGAAGATAACTTCCAAACTAACCCAATACAGGTGAATAAAGTAATCCAAATGGGTGGTAAAAAAATAGCATACTTAATGTATACACAGTTTTCTCAAGGTTTTGATCAAGAATTAAATTCAGTTTTCTCTGAATTTAAATCTGAAGGTGTTGATGAACTTATATTGGATTTAAGGTATAACAGAGGTGGGCTTACTAAAACCGCACTATATTTAAGTGGAATGATTACAGGACAGTTTACTGGGCAGATTTTTTCTCAGAAAATTTGGAATAAAAAGGTTACAGATTATTACGAATCTATTGAAAGCACGGATTGGATGAAAGACCTTTTCGTTTCCGAAATGGATGATAAAACAGTAATTAATTCTCTTAACTTAAACCGAGTTTACATTATTACATCAAGTAGTTCTGCATCAGCTAGTGAAATGCTTATAAATGGTCTATCACCTTTTATTAATGTAATTCAGGTTGGAGAGGCAACTTATGGAAAAAATGTAGGTGGACTTGCCGTCGTTTATGATTATATCGACAACACAAACAGAACAATTAACCCCGATCACTCATATGCAATTTCACCCATTACCTTTAGAGTTGCTAATAGTGAAGGATTCTCTGATTATGCAAATGGATTAAAGCCATCAGATGGTTTTGAGCTAACTGAAGATGTGCTAAATATGGGGGTATTAGGTGACAGTAATGAGCCACTATTGGCTTTAGCATTAAATGATATTATAGGTAACTCAGCTAGATTACCAATAATTACTCCAAAGTATCCCATTGAAAATATCATTGAAGATCCCAAATCCCACAAATCCTCTTTTCTCTTTATGCTAAATGAGGAACTTCCCTAATCAATCTCCACAGTCAAACCCATCAAAATATTTCTACCCCTACTTTGATATTGTGGTATTATAACATATTGGGTATCAAAAATATTGAAAATACCAAAAAATAAATTCGATTTAAATTTCTCAACTTTATGATTTACTTGAAGTGTATAAAGTGAATAAGACTCCAATTGAGTTAAGTCATTAGCAATACGATGACCCGTAAATTGTCCAATCAAATTTAAGTTAGTTTGAGAGAGTACAGGAATATCGATAACTCCTGTAAATGCGTGTTTTGGAATGCTTCTTAAATCACCATTTGTGGTTTCGGAAAAAATATAGTTTAATCTGGTTTTAGCTTTTTCAAATAACGTAAGATTATAACTCAACTCCACACCACTATATGTAATTTCGATATCTGAATTATCATAACCACCAAATGGTTTTAATTCTGTAGAGGTAATATTAAAAATTAGCGTAGGATTTTGTTTTCTATTAAAGTAAACAGCATTAAATAGGTTTTCATCTGATAAAATCTCAAATCCAAATTCAAAACTCAAATTGTTTTCAGGGTGTAGAGATAAATTTCCATAATTAGTATCATAGAGTTGATATAAACTCGGTGATATAAATGCCTTACTATAACTACTAAGTAACTTTATCTGACGGTTTTGATCTATTTTAAGGGAGTATGAAGGGTTAAAGCTATAAATTATGTGTCCACGATAAGATTCGTGAATATTATATCGAAAACCAAAATTAAAGTTTAAACCAGATGTAGATACATAGACTGAATTAAGATAAATATCTGATTGATAATTTTCAGTTTTATCAGTAGTCTCCATCTTAGCTTTTTGATATTGAAACCCTAGAATGGTGTAAAACTTATTATTAAAAATATATTTGTTAAATAAATCAATATTCAAGTTCATGCTCTGGTTTATAGTTGGAAAAGAGGATTTAAACTCCCTTATATTTTTCTGCATACCAGCATTTAAATTAATACTACCCTTATTATATTTAAATTTAGTATTTAGTGCATAACGACTAAGTTTAGTTGAAAATTCAAAATCAGCGTCTTCAATGGGATAGCTGTTATCATAGTTACTGTTTATTTCGTCTTCATTCCAATTAATTTGCCAATAAAATTGATCACCAATTTTACCATTGAAACCAGCATTAAAATTGACTTTTTTGAATGGGTCTACCTCATCTCCTTTTACAGTACTCATACCAATACTATAGCTCTTTGCGTAGTTTAAGTTCATACTAATGCCGCTATTAGCCAACCTACCCGAAATATTAATTAATTGATTGCCAGCATTAATTTTATCCAACGCTTGATTGGAAACTTGAATTGTACTCCAAGTTCTTTTTGCAATAAGTCTGATTGATTCCTTTGTTTTTTTGGTGACAATATTTATTATACCAGCTGCAGCAGAACTTCCATAAAGACTACTTGCAGCTCCTTTTACAATCTCAATTGATTCAATCATATCCATATTCAATAAGTTAATATCAAAATCATTATCAATTCTTGAAGGATCTGAAACCCTTATACCATCAACAAGAATTAGAACCTGTCGGTTTCTTCCAGCACGAATAGATAGAGTTTGATTTTGCCCTGAATGTAAGTTTTTACCTATAACGTCAATTCCTACATGAGTAGAGAGTAAAACTCCAAGTCCTAGTCCAGAAAATTGTTCAATTTCTTCAGAATTTATTTTAATAACTGTCTTTCCTGATTGAGTTCGCTTAAGAGCAAATCTTGTGTCAGTTAAAACAACTTCATCTAGGTAATTTGATATAGCTAAGGTATCTAGTGAAGTGTTTTGGGCTAAAATAATGCCACAATATAGCATCGCTAGAAAATTAGTCTTTACTTTTTTCATAATTAAGGAATAATGTATATAATTTTCCGAGAGCAAAATAAATTACAGACAAAGCTCTATATTATTTAGACGGCTTGGTATGTTGACTTAATTTGTTTAAAAACTACAACAATTTTGTCAATAGAATTATGATTTTGAAAATATGTTTTGTGTAATAAGGTTTATTGAAAATTAGATTTTCTTAAATAAGTATTTAATTTCTACTATTGAATTGAGGATTGATATTATTAGGAAATATATAAACCTTTTCTTGACAATCCTAGGCAGTAATCAGATTTTTTTTCTGTAAAGCGTAAAAAGGATAGATCAATAATATACTGTAAGTTAAATCTCCAAGGATTGTATTAAAAAAGAAGGGAATTGCCAGTGTATAACAGGCAAGGAATCCTTTAAAGGTAATTGGGTAACTCAAAAGCCAAACGCCAAAATTACTTATTAAAAAGAAAATTAATGAAGAGAGCAGGACTGTACCAACACTGATCTTTTTTACCTTAATCCCCAATAAAGCTATAAGAAAAAATGATCCGTAAACAAAAGGTATAGTAGAATGAAGTCCCAAAAATATATCAGAAATAAATAGACTAACTATTGGGACCAAAAAAGCTAACCAGCGATTTGTAAAACCATGGCCTGATAATAGAGCTATAGCAGCTGTAGGAGAAAAATTTGGTGGATGTGGAATAAATCTCGATAATATTGCAAAAATAATTACCAAGGCCAAAAAAAAATTTTTGTTTATCATACTAAATAAATCTTCATCTGATGATTTAAAAAAAGGATAATCTATTTAGTAAGATACATCTTTCTTCTGGCATATAAATCATAAAATTCATCCTCTTTCAGGCTATCAATAAATAGAATACTTTCCCCTGTGCTTTTCATTTCAGGTCCTAACTGTTTGTTTACATTATGAAATTTATTAAACGAAAAAACTGGTTGCTTAATAGCATAGCCATTTAATTCAGGTTTAAATTTAAAATCGGAAACCTTATTGTGACCCAACATTACTTTAGTGGCATAATTAACATAAGGTTCATTATAAGCCTTCGCAATAAAAGGAACAGTTCTTGATGCTCTAGGATTAGCCTCGATTACATAAACTTTATCATTTTTAATAGCGTATTGAATATTAATAAGTCCTTTTGTGTTAAGGGCAAGTGCTATTTTATGTGTATGATCCTTAATTTGTTGTAACACGAACTCACCAAGGTTAAATACAGGAAGTGTAGCGTTTGAATCTCCAGAGTGTATTCCACAGGGCTCAATGTGTTCCATTATTCCTATTATGTAAACATTTTCTCCATCACATATAGCATCGGCTTCCGCCTCAATTGCACCATCTAGATAATGATCTAGTAATAGTTTATTATTTGGAATTTTTCGAAGTAAATCAACAACATGTGACTCTAACTCTTCTTTGTTTATTACAATTTTCATTCCTTGTCCTCCCAAAACATAAGATGGTCTAACTAAAATTGGAAAATCTAACTCATCAGCCAAATTTAATGCTTGGTCTGCTGTTTCAGCCACACCGAACTCAGGGTAAGGTATATCATTATTTTTAAGAAGGGTAGAAAAACTCCCTCTGTCTTCTGCTAAATCTAGTGATTTAAAACTTGTCCCTATTATTTTAATGCCATATCGATCTAGTTTCTCTGCTAATTTTAAAGCGGTTTGACCACCTAGTTGGACAATTACTCCTTCAGGTTTTTCGAACCTAATAATATCATAAATATGCTCCCAAAAGACAGGTTCAAAATAAAGTTTATCTGCAATATCAAAATCTGTAGATACTGTCTCGGGATTACAATTTATCATGATTGTCTCATAGTTGCATTCTGAGGAGGCAAGGACACCATGAACACAACAATAATCAAACTCAATTCCTTGACCAATTCTGTTAGGACCTGAGCCTAATACTATCACCTTTTTACGATCACTAACTTTGCTTTCATTTTCACTAAATGGCTCACCACCTTTAACCTGCATTTTTTCTTCAAAAGTTGAGTAGTAATATGGAGTAGAGGCAGAAAATTCAGCAGCGCAAGTATCCACAAGTTTATAAACCCTCTGAATACCTAACTGATCTCTTTTATTATAAACATCACTTTCTAAGCAGTCTAACATATGTGCTATTTGTCTATCAGCAAATCCTTTCTGTTTTGCTTCAAGAAGTAAAGCTTTATCTAAACTTTCAATTGTATATTTAGAAATCTCTTTTTCAAGTTCGTAAAGTTCTTGGTACTGTTTGAGAAACCACATATCAATTTTGGTTATCTCATGTATTCTACTCAAAGGTATTCCAATTTGGATGGCATCATAAATTACAAAAACCCTATCCCAACTTGCATTAGTGAGTTTTTCAATCACCTGATCGTACTCCTGGTATCCCTTTCCGTCAGCACCAAGACCATTTCGTTTAATTTCCAGTGATTGAGTGGCTTTGTGAAGAGCTTCTTGGAATGACCTACCTATTCCCATTACCTCCCCGACTGATTTCATCTGTAGGCCTAACTTACGATCTGAACCTTCAAATTTATCAAAATTCCACCGAGGTATTTTTACTATAACATAATCAAGAGTGGGTTCAAACAAAGCTGAAGTAGATTTTGTAATTTGATTCTCCAACTCATCTAGCGTGTATCCAATTGCTAGTTTTGCTGCAACCTTTGCTATAGGATATCCTGTAGCTTTTGATGCTAAAGCAGAAGAGCGTGAAACTCTTGGATTAATTTCAATAGCAATAATATCTTCTTTTTCATCAGGACTTACTGCAAACTGAACATTACACCCCCCGGCAAAATCTCCAATGCTTCTCATCATTTTAATTGCCATATCTCGCATACGCTGAAAAGCTTTATCAGAGAGTGTCATTGCAGGAGCAACGGTTATTGAATCACCCGTATGAATTCCCATGGGATCCATATTTTCAATAGTACATATAATTACTACATTATCATTTTTATCACGAAGTAATTCCAATTCATATTCCTTCCATCCAAGAAGAGCTTTATCTATAAGCACCTCATGAATTGGTGAGGCTTCCAATCCTCTTGTTAATAAATCTTCAAATTCATCAGCATTATGAACAAAAGAGGCACCTGTTCCACCTAAAGTGAAAGATGGTCTAATCACTAATGGAAAACCAAATTTTTGTGCGATCTCTTTACCTCTTAGAAAAGAAGTTGCTGTTTCTGCAGGTGCAACTGGAATATTTATAGTCTTTAATAGTTTTTTAAATCGATCACGATCCTCAGTAATATTAATTGCTTCAATATCAACTCCTATAATTTTTACATTGAAGTCATCCCAAATACCTTTGTCGCCTGCCTCTATACATAGGTTTAGTGCTGTTTGACCGCCCATTGTAGGAAGAACCGCATCTATATTATGTTTTTTTAAAACCTCAATAATTGATTTAGTTGTCAGAGGAAGAAGGTAAATATGATCTGCCATTGAAGGATCAGTCATAATAGTTGCAGGATTAGAATTGATTAAAATAGTTTCAATCCCATCCTCCCTAATAGACCTTAAAGCTTGCGTACCGGAATAATCAAATTCACAGGCTTGACCAATTATTATAGGTCCTGAACCAATAATTAAAATACTTTTAATTTCCGATTTTTTTGGCATACATTATAGTTTTAAAATTCGTTTAATATAAAAAAAAAGGTGTCACTCTTAAAAGAATAACACCTTGAAATATTAAATTTTACGATCATTTTTTATGTCGAGGTTCTGATGATACAGAAATTTTTTTTCTACCCTTTGTTCTTCTCCTTGCCAATACTTTTTTACCACTAGCACTAGCCATTCTTTCACGGAAACCGTGTTTGTTTTTTCTTTTTCTTTTAGAAGGCTGGAAGGTTCTTTTCATAATTTAAATAGTTATCTCAAAATCGCGTAAATATACATATCTTTTATATATTAGGTGGGGTTTTAAACGGATTCTTATTAACTTTAAAAACAAATAAAAATATGTTTCCAAAAATCTTAAAATTAATTATTTCAGTAGCTTTAATTTGCTTTTCCGTTTACGAATTTTATGAAAACTACATAGGCAATGGAATCTTCTTATCACTTTTATCAGCTTTTTTTATACTGATTTATTTTAAAAATGAAATAATTTTTCTTGCTTTTTTAAGGTTGAGAAAACAAGACTTTAGAGGGACTGAGAAATGGTTGAATAAAATTAAAAATCCAGAGAGTGCTTTAGTTCAAAAACAACAAGGATATTTTTTTTACTTACATGGAATTATCCAATCCCAAAACAATCTAACCATTGCCGAAAAATATTTCAAGAAAGCTATTCAATTAGGCCTTTCTATGAATCATGACCTAGCAATGGCCAAAATGAGTTTAGCAGGTATTTTGATGCAAAAGAGAAGAAAAAGAGAGGCTATCAGTCTACTTACAGAGGCGAAGAAATTGGACAAACACAATATGTTAACAGAGCAAATGAGAATGATGCAACAACAAATGAAAAAAATTTAATAGTATCCTTTTTCAGGAATTGCAATCTCATAATATTTCCTAGATTTATTGTTCAAATGATTTTGAATCAACCATGGATTATGGATTTTTAATATTTTGTAGTTCACACCCATTTTCTTAGCAAAACTTGCAATGTTGTTTATTGGAGTATCCAATCCATGAATTCTTACAGGGATATTTTTATAAAGATCAGTCTTTTTGTATATATACCCATATCTAGTTGGGTTTTCAATAATTTCTTTTACTGCAAATATCCTAAACACATATCGCGATGTCTCCTCACCTAAAAATAAATCAAAATAATTTTT
>TARA_B100000963_G_scaffold79612_1_pt1 | contig 18630 bp, 18 predicted proteins | sample TARA_B100000963 | Tara Oceans TARA_B100000963 (sample SAMEA2622097) | marine metagenome | biome: marine biome (ENVO:00000447); feature: surface water layer (ENVO:00002042); material: "saline water (ENVO:00002010), including plankton (ENVO:xxxxxxxx)" | depth 5 m | reverse complement strand
ATAAAAAGTAAATTAAATGATGCTTTAAATCAATTATCAGAAATTAATGAAAAGATACTATCTGAGAATAAATTTCCATTGGTCTTAGGAGGTGAACACTCTATTACTCCAGGATCTGTAAAACCATTTGCTAAAAGACATAAAGAATTGATACTTCTTCATTTTGATGCTCATGCTGATCTAAGAGAAAGTTATCAAGGGAAAAAGTTCTCTCATGCCTCCGCAATTAAAAGATGTCTTGATTTTAAAAATTTAAAAGTGGTGTCTTTTGGAATCAGAAATCTCTCAAAATTTGAAATGGATTTTTATAATGAGAATAAAGATAGAATAGAAATTTTTTGGGCTAAGGATAAAAAAAATTGGGATATGGAAAAATTAAATAGCTTATTTGAGAATAAGCAAGTTTATATAACTTTTGATGTAGATGGTTTTGACTCAAGTATTATGCCAGCAACTGGAACTCCAGAACCAGGTGGATTATTTTGGGATGAAGTTTTGTTAATAATAAAAAAGGTCTGTCAAATATCAAATATAGTTGGTGCAGATATTAACGAGCTATCACCAATAAAAAAATTTGATTCATATAATTTTTTAGTAGCAAAACTAGCTTATAAGATCCTTGCATATTCTTTTGAATTTAAGCGTTAAGAAAAATATTTTTTGGTGACCAACTGATAACAACTGAAGCACCACCTAAATTTTTATCATCTTTAAATAACAGTCTAGCGTTTTGTCTCTCTAGTAAAGTTTTACCCAAGAACGTTCCTAGGCCCAAACCCGAGTTAGAATTTAATTCAAATGATCTAGATTTAATATACGGTTCTCCCAATTTTTCAATTATGTCTTTAGGAAATCCAGGCCCATCATCGTTCACTACGATTTTAATTTCTTTATCATCGCTGATAAGAAAAATATTAACTCTGCTCTTTGAAAATTTAATAGCATTACCTATAAAATTTCTTAAACCATAGATCATTTCTGCAGACCTTTGAATATCAATTTTATTCCTATCATTATCAGATACCAAAATAATTTCTTTGGAAGAGGTTTCTCTAAAAGAATTTATAATTTCTTCAAGTAAATTCTCCAATTTTGTTGAACTAAAAAATTTATCTTCCTCTATCTGTTTTTTTGAAATTCTTTTTAAAATTTCGCTACATCTTTTAGATTGGCTAATTAATAAATCAATATCCTTCGATAGTTCGGTGTTATCTCCAATTTCTTTTTTTAATTCTTTTGCAACTACACTTATTGTAGCTAAAGGAGTTCCTAGAGAATGTGCTGCTGCTGCTGCTTGACCTCCTAAAGACTCTAACTCATACTCTTTATAAATCACTTCCTGAAGTTTTTTAAAAGCCTCTTCTGTTTTCTTTTTTTCACCAGCAAAACGAATGCCAAAATAACTTAAAAAGATTAATCCTATTAATATTGAGACTAATATTCCGATTTTATATATTTCAGGAAAACTCATAAAATCTACGCCTGGTAATGGCAAATAATAAAAAGATAAAATAAATAAAAGAAATGAAGTTATTAAACCTAAAATTATTGTCGTACCCATGCTTAAAAACGTTGAGGAAACAATCGCTGGAATCACTAACAAGAAAACGAAAGGATTAAAAATTCCTCCCGTTAAATAAAGCAGAGCACTTAATTGTATCAAATCGTACAAGAGGAATGGAGCTGCATAAAGATCTTTTAGCTGATTGATCTTAATTCCAAATTGAAGATATAAATTGGTAGCTAAGCCTAGTGAGATAATCAAATAACTCTCTTTGATTGGGAATGGTAAATTTAAATAAAAATAGACAATACTAATTGCTAAAATTTGGCCAGCAGTGGCTATGTACCTTAATATAGTTAATGTATTTTTATCTAGGCTTAAATTCTCTTTTGTTCTGAAAAGAGTGGAAAAATTCATGTTCTTTTAGATATCTAAATTAACCACTTCTAATGCGTTATTAGTAATAAAATCTTTTCTTGGTGCCACTTCATCTCCCATCAAAACTTCAAACATTTTTTGATCTTCTTTTGATTTTTCTTTTGTTCCTTTGGTATATTGAACCCTTAACATGGTTCTATTATCTGGATTAAGAGTTGTTTGCCATAGTTCTTCTGGATTCATTTCACCTAATCCTTTGAATCTTTGAATAGATAACTTTTCTTTGTGATCCTGTATAAATTTTTTATATTCTAGCGAACTTTTTTTTATTTTCTTATCAATTTTAGCTGATTGCAAAATATAATCTTCTAATGCCTTCTCATCTTTAATGTATATGCTTTTATTTGATTTAGTGACTTTAAATAAAGGTGGTTGAGCAAGATAAATATGTCCGTTTTCAATTAACTGGTTAAATGGTGAATTATTAAAAAAAGTTAATAACAATGTTCTGATGTGCGAACCATCTACGTCAGCGTCTGTCATGATCACAATCTTATCATATCTTAAATTATCTATATTGAAATCTTTAGAACCTGTACCTAAGGCATTTATTAGTGTAACAATTTCACTAGATGACATCATCTTAGATAAAGCTTTCGTTGATTGATCTTCTCCATTTTTTTTTCCATTAACATATGTATTTAAAATTTTTCCTCTTAACGGTAAAACTGCCTGATATTCTCTGACTCTACCTTGTTTAGCAGAGCCTCCCGCTGAATCTCCCTCAACTATAAATAATTCTGTTCCCTCTCTTTTTTGAATTTGACAATCTGCTAGCTTACCAGGCAAACCTGATAGCTCGAATGTTCCCTTTCGTCGAACACTATCTCTGGCTTTTCTTGCTACATCTCTGGCCATTGCTGCTTGAGTGATTTTTTCTAAAACAGTTTTTGCAACTGATGGGTTCTGATCAAACCATGTTGAAACCTTTTCTCCAATGATATTTTCAACAATATTTCTAATTTCAGATGAAACTAGTTTATCTTTTGTCTGAGAAGAAAATTTAGGATCTGGCATTTTTATTGAAAGTACCGCTGTCAAACCCTCTTTTATATCTTCACCAGACAAGTTTAATTTATTTTTTTTATTATTTTTGTCATTGGAATATTTATTGATAACTCTGGTCAGAGCACTTCTAAAACCAAGTAAATGAGTGCCTCCATCTTTTTGGGGTATGTTGTTAGTAAAAGGTAATACATCTTCAGAGTAGCCCGCGTTCCATTCAAACGAGCATTCAACTATTACATTATTTTTTGTTGCTGATATATATACAGGCTTTTTGAAAACTTCTTTTTCGTTCTTATTACATAAAATAGGCTTTTTATTATTGATATACTTCACAAATTCAATTATTCCACCTTCATACTTGTGATTAATTTCTTTTGTCTTTTTTGATGTTTTATCAGTTAAAGAAATTAAAATGCCTTTATTAAGAAAAGCAAGTTCTCTTATTCTTTTTTCAAGAATGTTCGAATTAAATTTTATTGATGAAAAAATTTCCTTTGAAGGTAAAAAAGTTATTTTAGTTCCTGTTTTTTTGGTTTTGCCTATTTGTTTTAACGGTTTAATAGAATTACCGTCTTTAAATTTTATTTCATATTCCTTTCCATCTCTAAAAATTTTTAATTCGAGTTTTTCTGATAATGCGTTCACAACAGAGACACCTACTCCATGTAAACCTCCTGAAACTTTGTAAGAGTCATGATCAAATTTTCCTCCAGCGTGTAGTTGGGTCATAATAACTTCTGCAGCGGACATTCTTTCTCCCTTATGTATATCAACAGGTATCCCTCTACCGTCATCTTCCACGGTCACGGTATCATCGTCATTTATTGAAACTGCAATTTTTTTACAATGCCCAGCCAGTGCCTCATCTATCGAATTATCTATGACTTCGAATACCATGTGATGCAATCCTGACCCGTCATCCGTGTCACCGATATACATTCCAGGTCTTTTTCTCACAGCGTCAAGTCCTTTGAGGACTTTTATCGAGTCCGCACCATAAGATTTGGAAGTTTTTGATTCTATTTTATCTGACATTTTTTTTTTGGATTTCTAAACATACCATTTTTTTAAGACAATATAAAACGGCGAACATAGCCATTGATCTAAAATCATTTTATATCAACACTTTTAAGCCTAAAAATAAAAAAATTTCTAAATTTACCAAAATTTAGATTTTCATTGGCATTATAACAAAATAACTATTTTTATCTGAAGAGTCTTCAATCAAAACTGGAGATACTGAATCATTTAAATTTATTTTTAAAGTTTGAGACTCTACCTCTGAGGCTATATCTGTTAAATATTTTGAGTTAAAGCTTATATTTAGGTTTTCTGAATTAAATTCTGCCTTTATTTTTTCATTTCCTTCTCCTGAATTAGCGCTATTAACAAATAGTTGAACATTATCTTTGCTGATATTCAATTTTAAACCTTCTTTTCTATCCAATGATACACTTGCTACCCGCTCAATAGAGCTAATAAATTCCTTTGTAGGAACTAATAAGGTTTTTTTATTATTTGTAGGAACTACTTTTTTGTAATCTGGAAATTTTCCATCAATCACTTTTGAAATTAATGTAATTTCTCCGATTGAAAACTTGACTTTGTTGTCATTAAATTGCATTTTAAGTTGTTCATTTGCCTCTGTTAACAAAGAACAAAGTTGAAAAACTGTTTTTTTTGGTAAAATAAAAGAGGTAAAATCACCAATATTTTCCACTTCAAGACTGCTTGAGGATAATCTATGACTATCTGTTGCAACGCCGGTTAAAAAATTTCTACCTTGTGTTTCTGTTAAATGAATAAAAATCCCATTTAAATAGTGTCGTGTATCATCGTTAGATATTGATATTTTTGTTTTATTCAATAATTTTAAGAAATTTTTATTATTAATTTCAATCTCTGAACTATTATTATTTTCTAAAGGGAAAGTGGGAAAATTATCAGATGGTAAACACAATAAATTAAATTCAGAGTTACCACTCTTTAAACTTAATTTATTTTCAGATTTTAAATCAAACTTTAACTCTGAATTTGATGAAATCTTTCTTAGAATATCAAATAATATAGCAGCCGAGGTGGTTGTGTTGCCTTCTGATAAAATTTTCACATCACTGATTTCATCATAAAACACAATATCTAGATCTGTTGCTACTATAGATAATTTTTTATTTTTTAGTTCAAGTAATACATTTGAAAGAATGGGTAATGTATTTTTTTTTTCAACAACACCTTGGACAAAATTTAATGATTTTAATAAAATATCTCTATTAATTTCAAATTGCATATTTACTGTTCAAGCAAAAGACTTTTAATTTGACCTATATTTCTTTTCATCTCGTCATCTTGCTCTGAGAGTCTCGTAATAGTTTTTACAGCATGTATCACGGTAGTATGATCTCTATTTGCAAATCTCCTGCCTATTTCTGGTAATGATCTTGTTGTCATTTTTTTTGATAAATACATTGCAATTTGTCTAGGTCTTGCTAATGGCCGTGATCTTCTTTGAGATAGCATCTCACTTAAAGGTATGTTGAAATAATTAGAAACCGCATTTTGTATTTTATCTACGGTGATAACTTTAATCTGATTTAAAACATCTTTAAGTATATTCTTACAGTCGTTTACTGATAATACTCTGTTATGCACCCTGCTAAAAGCTATAACTCTATTTAGTACTCCAATTAATTCTCTTATATTGGTTTTACTTTCTTTAGCTATATAATTAACAACTTCATCATTAAGATTAATGTTTTCCTTAAATTGACTTTGGATTTCTTCAATTTTCTTTTTAATAATTTTTATTTTAAGTTCTAAATCAGGCATATCTATATCTACGACCAAGCCTCCTGCCAATCTAGACTTGATTCGATCTTGTATTCTATCTAGCTTTGTTGGATGTCTATCTGCTGAAATAACAATTTGTGAGCCTTTGCTTATCAAACTGTCAAAAGTATGAAAAAACTCCTCCTGTAGGCTTTCTTTACCGCTTAAAAACTGTATATCATCAATAATAAAAACAGAGGATTTTCTAAAAAAATCCTTAAAATTAACCATATCGTTTTTTTTAATTGATTTGATGAAATGATACATAAATCTCTCAGCTGATATAAACATAACATTGTTTTCTTTGTGAAGCTCTAAACCGATTGCATTTAAAAGGTGGGTTTTACCTAATCCGACACCACCACAAATATACAATGGATTATATCTGGATAAATGCTCACAAACTTTTTTTGAGTAAGACAATGCAATATCATTACTTTTTCCTTGAACAAAACTTTCAAAATTCAAATTTTGATTTAATCTATTATAATTTAATATTGAGTCTTTTATCTGAGTTACTTTGTTTAGCTCATTAATCTTGGCTAATTCTTGATTTTGCTTATTTTCCTCAATAATTTTGAACTCTATTCTATTAACACTCAATTTAAAGGATTTTACCTGTTCTAGTATTTTATCTAAATATCTTGAAACTATCCAATCCCTAAAAAAACGAGTTGGAACACCTAGAATTAAATAGTCATTATACTCTTTAACCAAAGATATTTTTTGAAGCCAACTATCATAAACTTCGTTACCAAAAGTTTTTTTAAATGCACCTTGTATATCCATCCAATTAATTGTTTTTTCCTCTTCAGAAATATAAAGATTATTTTTTTTAAAATTATTTGTGTCCATTTGAAATTTTTGAAGTAATTTCTATAAACTCTCTTTTAAAAATATTTGCAAGATTTTTTTTATCAAAACTAAAAAAAAATCGTTTCCGGTTGTAGCATTAACGTTCAGATAGAAATCAAAAATTCTACAACTTTAAAATGAAACTATATTTAGTTTTTTAAATTTTAAAATTCAAAAATGTAGATTTTATCATTAAATTATATCAACTTTAGATTGATGAATTTAATTTTTTATTTTTTTAGAAATTTTAGAAATTTTTCGTGATGCTGTTTTTTTGTTTACTACTCCAGATTTAGCAACCTGCATTAGAATTGACTGAAATTTATGAAAATATTTTTTTATTTTTTCTTTATCTTTAGATTTTATTAGCAATTCCATCTGCTTCACAGCGTTTTTATATTTGCTTTTTCTAATTCTATTAATTTGAGTTTGTTTTTTTACTCTTCTAACTCTTCTAATGGCTGATTTTGTATTGGGCATTTTTAAAACTGTATATATGTAGCTATAATTAGCGTCAACTTTATTATTTTTGACATTTGCTACAATAAAATGATGATCGGTTTGAAATAATTGTACGAATTATACTCATGCTACAATCTATATTAGAACACTTTTCTCCCTCTTTACCGTATACGTTAAAACGTTGTTGGAAGCTCCCTTTTTTACCATTATCGCTGGAAAAATCTTTAATAGATGAACCACCTAGCTTGATTGATGCTTTTAAGATTTTTTTTATATTAAGGATTATTTCTTCTATTTCACGATCTTTAAGAGTTTGAACTTTTCTTAAAGGTCTAATTTTACTCAAAAATAAAACTTCATTGACATAAATATTGCCTAAACCAGATATACATCTTTGATCCATTAATATATCTTTGATTGATCTATTTCTTCCAGAAATATAATTTTTTAAGTACTTAAAATTACAATTTCTCTCTAAAGGTTCAGGGCCCAAATTTCTTAGATGATTAATTAATTTATAGTTATTTATTTTAAAAAATTTAATAAAACCAAATTTTCTAACATCATTATAGATCAGCTTTTGGTTTCCTTGTAAGTAGAAAACTACTCTATCATGTTTTTGTTCTTTATCCCCCTTAATATTATAGTAAAAACTAGTTTTAAATTTTCTTGCTTCTTTATCTATGAAGAAAAATTTACCAGTCATCCCAAGATGTACCAACATATGAAAATTGTTTCCAATTTTGAAAATTAAAAACTTTGATCTTCTCTCAATTTTTGTAATTTTTTTGCCTAATAATTTTATTATTTGATGTTTGTTCACATTAAATCTTAATCTACCATCAATGATTTCTACTTTTTTAATTATCGAATTTAGTATTTTCCTTCTCAAGGACCTTTTAACAACTTCAACTTCTGGTAATTCTGGCATATAATTCCTCTATGAAATCTAATATTCAAGATAAAGCAAAATTAGTCAATTCAGTATTTTCCGAAGTATATGAGAAATATGACTTAATGAATGATATCATGTCACTAGGTATACATCGAGCCTGGAAAAAAAAATTCATAGATTGGATGAATCCCCAACCTAATTCTAATTTAATTGATGTGGCGTGTGGTACAGGTGATATTTCTAAAATATTTTTAAACCGGTTACGCGAGAAAGGTAAGGTTGTTTGCGTTGAACCCAATATTAAAATGTTAAATCAAGGAAAAGATAGACTTAAAAATTTTAGCTCAATAAATTGGATAAATTCATCGGCCGAGAGCATTCCTGTAAAAGACAATACTTTCGATTATTATACGATTAGTTTCGGCATAAGGAATGTTACAGATATTAATGCAACGTTTAAAGAAGCGCTAAGGATTTTAAAACCTGGTGGAAGGTTTATGTGTTTGGAGTTCTCAAAAATTACTAATGAAACATTAAACTTTTTTTATAAACAATACTCAAAAACTATACCTTATATTGGAAAAATAATTGTTGGATCTGACAAACCCTATAAATATTTAGTAAATAGTATAGAGAAGTTTTATGATCAAGAACAGTTAGTTGAATTAATGAAAAAAAATGGGCTTTCAAATATTGAATTTAGAAACCTGTCAAATGGTATTTCTGCTATTCACTCAGGTTGGAAAATCTAATGCTTAAAAGAGTTATTAAGTTGTTTCAGATCGCTAGAAAACTATCTACCTCTGGGGCGATAGAAACTGTTAATGAGATACATTCAATGCCAACCAGCTTAAATTTATTTTTTAGTATAATAGCAATTGGTTCCAATCCAAGACCATCAGAAAACCAAAAAACCCCAGGTGAAAAACTATGTAAGGCTTTACAGGGTATGGGAACTACTTTTATAAAATTAGGACAATTTTTAGCTACAAGACCAGATATAATTGGGGAAGAACTTGCTAAAGATTTAGAAAAACTTCAAGATAAAGTTCCAGCTTTTGATTTGTATGAGTCAAAAAAAATTATAAAAAAAGAAATTGGAGAAAATTATTACAAAAATATCTCAGACATCAGTGAGCCAATAGCCGCTGCCTCGATAGCTCAAGTTCACTTAGCAAAGATTAAATTTGAAAATATTGAAAAACAAGTAGCGATCAAAATATTAAGACCAGACATCGAAAAGCTTTTTAATGAAGAACTAGATGCTTTAATGCTTTTTGCGTATATTGTAGAAAATACCTTTTCCAAGGCAAAACGTTTAAAATTAGTAGAAGTTGTATATCTACTCAGAGAAATAACAAACATAGAAATGGATCTTAGGTTTGAGGCAGCGGCAGCTAATGAACTTTTTGAAAACACAAAAAATGATATTGGTTTTAATGTACCTAAAATTTATTGGAATTTTACAACTAAAAAGATATTAACTTTGGATAAAGTAGAAGGTGTTTCAATTCGGGAACATCAAAAGCTAAAAAATTTAGGTGTAGATCTAAAAAAATTAGCGGAGAACTTAATTCAATTTTTTTTGAAACAAGCAGTGCGTGATGGTTTTTTTCATGGTGATATGCATCAAGGTAATTTATTCGTTGATGGAAAAGGCAATATAATACCTGTAGATTTTGGAATTATGGGTCGACTAGATAAAAATAATAGAAAATTTCTAGCAGAGATACTATATGGTTTTATTCAAAGAGATTATGTAAAAGTTGCTGATGTACATTTTCAAGCTGGCCTGGTTCCTCAAAATGCATCTAAAGAGGAATTTGCCCAGGCACTTCGATCTGTAGGTGAACCAATATTTGGTCAGTCTATTAAGGATATCTCCGGAGGAAATTTACTTGCACAACTATTTGAGATAACTGAAAAATTTAATATGGCAACTCAGCCACCTTTATTACTTCTGCAAAAAACAATGGTGGTTGTTGAGGGTGTAGCTAGAAAACTCTACCCTGAAACAAATATTTGGGAAGTTTCTAGACCAGTGCTTGAAAATTGGCTTAAGAATATCAAAGGGCCGAAGTCTACTATTAATACAGCTATTAACACTTCTTCGGAAATAATTAAAAGGATACCAGACTTACCAGAACTGATGGATAGAGCGGATTATGCTCTAAAATTGATGGCCGAAGGAAAGTTGAATTTAGCAATAGGAACAAATAAAAATTTAGAGGTTGAACAGATGAAACTTAAAAACTTTAGAAATAATATAGTTATTAGTTTTTTTGGTATTGTAATTATTGTGCTATTAGTATTCTAATTAATTATGGCTGTGAAAAATAAGAAAATACTTATCATTATTGGCGGTGGTATCGCCGCTTATAAATCATTGGATTTAATAAGGATTTTAAAAAAAAATAATAATGACGTTAAAACTATACTAACCAGGAGTGGTAAAGAATTTGTAACCCCTTTATCAGTTTCTACTTTAACAAAGAGTAAAACATTTGAGGATATTTTTGACAAAAATGCAGAAGCAGAAATAGATCATATTTCTTTATCAAGATGGGCTGATTTAATACTTGTGATGCCAACAACTGCGAACTTTATGACAAAGTTAAGTCAAGGAAAAGCAGAAGACTTGGCTACTACAGTAATTTTAGCTTCAAATAAAGATATCTTATTAGTGCCAGCAATGAATGTCAGAATGTGGATTCATAAAGCCACACAAAATAATGTAAAGACTTTGCAAGATTATGGCTACTTGTTTATTGGACCTGAAAAAGGGGAAATGGCATGTGGTGAGTATGGTGAAGGTAAGATGTCTAGTCCAAGACAAATCTATACTTATCTTGAAAACTATTTTAGCAAAAAAAACCTAGTAGAAAAAAAGAAGTTAAAAGCACTTGTTACAGCTGGGCCTACTAGAGAATATCTTGACCCTGTTAGATATATTTCCAATGAGTCAAGTGGTAAACAAGGCTACGAAATAGCTCTCGCACTAAATAAGTTAGGGATTAAAACAACTTTAATCGTTGGGCCCACAAGCCTTACACATCAAAAAGATTTAAAAATAAAAAAAATTGTAACAGCAAATGAAATGTTTGAAGAAGTTAAAAAATTATTACCCGTAGATATAGCTATATGCGCTGCCGCAGTATCTGACTACAAGCCTCTCAAAAAAAGTAAAAATAAATTAAAAAAAGAATATAAAGATATAAAAGAAATTAAGGTTGAAAAAAATATAGATATCTTGGAATATTTGGGTAAAAACAATAAACATCGGCCAAAATTGGTTGTAGGTTTTTCAGCTGAAACAGAAAACATATCTAGAAATTCACTTTTAAAAATGAGAAAAAAAAATTGTGATTTGATGATTGCGAACGATGTCTCAAAAAATGATGTCGGTTTTAACTCTGAATATAATAAAGTTTCAATAATTGATAGTAACGGAAAAATGAAAATTGTAAAAAAAAATAAGAAAAGTTTTATAGCTAATAAAATTGCAGAAGTTATTTTAAATAAGCTTTTTGTTGATGATCGAAATTTTAATTAAAAAATCATCTAAAGAAGTTGTTTTGCCAAAATATGAAACCGATGGTTCTTCAGGAATGGATCTTTCAGCAAATATTAAAAGGTCTATTAAAATCGACCCAGGAAAATCTTCTATAATTCCAACAGGAATTTCTGTAGCAATACCAAAAAATTTTGAAATACAAATAAGACCGAGATCAGGATTAGCAGCAAAAAATCAAATATCAGTTCTTAATACGCCTGGAACCATAGATTCAGACTATAGAGGGGAAATAAAAGTAATATTAATTAATTTAGGACAAAAAACTTTTACTATTGAAAGTGGGGCTAGAATTGCTCAAATGGTAGTCTGTCCAATAGTTAAAGTAAAATTGAAAGAAGTTAGTGATTTAAAAGAAACTGCTCGTGGTCTTGGAGGTTTTGGATCTACTGGAACAAAATGAGAAATGAATTTCAAACATAAAGATTTAAAGATATTCGAGAAACAAATTATTCTAAAAAAAATTGGAGTAAGTGGGCAAAAAAAAATATTTAAATCAAAGGTCTTGATCATTGGAATTGGTGGACTTGGCTGTCCTTTATTAACATATCTTGTAGCATCTGGAGTTGGTGTGATTGGAATTGTTGACCATGACAGAGTTGAACTTAGTAATTTAAACAGACAAACTCTTTTTAATTTAAGTGATATAGGAAAATTTAAAGTTGACAGAGCAAAAGATAAAATTATTAGAGTAAATAAAAAAATTAAAATTTTATCCTTTAAAAAAAAAGTAACAGATAAAAATATAAAATCTATTATTGAAAATTTTGACATAATTTGTGATGGAACAGATAATTTTACAAGTCGTTATTTGATAAATGATCAATGTAAAAAAAGCAAAAAAATACTGATTTCTGCTGCAATAAATAAATTCGACGGACAGTTATATAAATTTAATTTTAAAAAAAAAGGTACTTGCTATAGATGTTTTATGCCAGAAAAACCTGTTACAGACTATAACTGTCAGTCCGAAGGGATCTTTTCACCTGTGGCTGGAGTTATGGGTACACTTCAAGCAAATGAGGTATTAAAAACAATCTTAGATTTAAAGCATGACTTAAATAACAAGATGATTATATTTGACTCAATTAAGAGCAGTTTCAGGAATGTTAAATTAAATTATAATCCAAATTGTAAAAATAAATGCTCAAAATAATTATTGTATTTTTTTCTTTAACTCTATTCTTTCAAAATTTATTAGCCGATGAATATTTTCTCACTCTTAGAAATGATAAAGTCAATTTGAGACAAGGGCCATCTTTTAAACACCCTATAAAATTATTTTATAAGAAAAAGTTTTTACCTGTAGAAATAAGTGAAAAATCTGAAAATTTTAGAAAAATTAGAGACCATGAGAATAACACTGGTTGGATCCATATCTCACAATTATCAAAGAAAAAAGCAGCTATAGTTATCGATGATAACACTCTAATATATTCAGGTAGAACTATTTATTCAAAACCTTTAGCAGTATCGAAAATTGGTAAACTTTTACTGGTAAAAAGATGTAAAGAGAATTGGTGCAAGATTACTGATAGCAAAATTAAAGGTTGGGTTAAAAAAGAAAGTCTTTGGGGAAGATTAAATTAAATTTATTTTTTTTTATATTTAGCAGTCCAAACTTTATCCAAAACAAAATACCATACCGCATTAGCTAACGGTTCTACAATCGCATCAGTTAAAGCTATCATAAAAGATACGTCTGCTACTAACATTAAAACTGTTATGGCAATTGCAAAGTGTCCGATTGTATAAATTATTGTTCTTAATATGGAACCTTTATTATTTTCATAGATGGCTTTAGATGCTGAAAAAATTCCGTGAGTAAATTCTGTCATTTAATTAAATGGATTTTCTAGAACACATGCAACTAAGTGAATTCTATTTTGTTCCCCTCCGTTGAAAAAATTATGATACTTCGTATTATTTGTTACTGTAACAGAGCCATCAGCGGGCATGTGTTTACATACATCCTCGATAACCATTCTACATCCTTTATTAGTTATTATTGGAATGTGTAGTCTAGGTTCTGGATCCCTATGCCAACTTAAAGTGGACCTAGGTTCTTTTAACAAAATTCTAACTCTACCAAGTTTGAAGTGTTTTTTTAGAGTGTTGTATACTTCTTCGAAATAAGTTCCTTTGAATTCAGGTACTACTTCCGTATATTTCGATTCATCAATTGGTTTATCCCTCTTAATTTCTTTTCCTTTTTCATCGGGTATTGTCCAATATATTCCTCTAACATTGTGCCCCTCTATTGATGACTTATCGCCTGGGATTTGATTTAAGGCGATAGCACCAAAATTTTTTATTCCTAAGGTACTAAACTTCTTTTTTTTCAATACATTATTCAAGTCAGCTCTCATTTTTTCAATATCGAACTTCAAATTTGGGACTATATAAAAGTCATCTTTTACATTTCGACTCAAAGGCTCTAAATTTTTTGTTGGCTTAACTATTTCCATATTAGTTCAATTTTTTTAAATTAGGTCTATCAGCGTTCATGATCTTTGTCCATGCTGCAACAAAGTCTTTTATAAATTTTTCTTTATTATCGTCCTGAGCATACACTTCAGCATAGGACCTAAGTATAGAATTTGATCCAAAAACTAAATCTACTCTTGATGCTGTAAATTTTACTTTTTTTGTTTTTCTATCAATAATATCGTAGGAATTTTTGCCTTTTGGTTCCCAAATAAATTTCATATCAACTAGATTGATAAAAAAGTCGTTAGTTAAAACTCCTATTTTATTTGTCAAAACACCTTTATTCTCAGCTGTCTCATGGTTTGTTCCTAATACTCTCATGCCTCCAACTAAACATGTCATTTCTTTTGCAGTTAATCCCATCAATGAGGATCGTTCTAAGATGAGTTCTTCAGGCATAACAGAGTAATTTGATTTCACAAAATTTCTGAATCCATCATGCAAAGGTTCTAACCATTTAAAACTTTTAATTTCAGTTTCTTGTTGAGTTGAATCCCCTCTACCTGGATTAAACGGAACTTTGACTCTGGAACCAGCTTTTTGTATCGCTTTTTCTAAACCCACATTACCTGCTAGAACTATTGTATCTGCAATAGTTGCTCCTGTTTTTTTTGCAATTTGTTCCAGTATTTTTATCGTCTTTGAAAGTTTTTTTGGCTCATTAGCCTCCCAATTTTTCATTGGTTCTAGTCTTATTCGCGCGCCATTAGCTCCACCTCTTTTATCAGTTCTTCTGTAAGTTCTAGCGCTATCCCAAGCGACTGTTATTAGTTCTCCAACAGTAAGTTTACTTTTTCCGATCATTTGTTTTACTTTATTAATGTTGTATTTCTTTTTAGAAGGTAAGACGTTACCTTGCCAAAGAAGATCCTCTTTAGGTGCCCATGGGCCAATATAATTTTCTTTGTTACCCATAGTTCTGTGAGTTAATTTAAACCAAGCTCGTGCAAAGGAGTCTTCAAAAAATTTTGGATCTTTATAAAACTTTTCTGAAATTTTTCGATATTCTGGATCCATTGCCATAGCCATATCAGCATCTGTAAACATAAGCCTAGCTTTCTTTCTAGGATCGCCTAAATCAACTGGTTTTTTTTCTTCCTCTAGATTAATTGGCTCCCATTGCCAAGCGCCTGCAGGACTTTTTTTACTTTCCCATTCATAATTAAGCAAAAGATCTAGATATTGGTGATCCCATTTATCTGGGTTAGTTGTCCAGGCTCCTTCCAGTCCCGACGTTATTTGATTAACACCTGTTCCATTTTTTTGAACCCATCCAAAACCTTGCTCATGTATATCTGCTCCTGCGGGTTCAGGACCTAAGTTAGCGGGATTACCATTTCCATGAGCTCTTCCTATTGAGTGACCGCCAACAGTTAGTGCAGCTGTTTCTACGTCATTCATTCCCATTCTTCCAAAAGTTTCTCTAACGTCCATAGCAGTTCTAACAGGATCTGGTTTTCCCTCTACTCCTTCAGGATTAACGTAAACGAGTTGGAAATGTGAGGCCGCAAGAGGGGCTTCTAAAGATGAACGATCGTTGGGGTCACCATATCTATTTACTGCTAAAGGCACTGTCTCTTTTCCCCAATAAACATCCTTTTCTGGTCCCCATATATCCTCTCTACCAAATGAAAAACCAAACGTCTTAAATCCAGCTTTTTCATAAGCCATCGTGCCAGCTAGAACCATTAAATCTGACCAACTTAATTTATTTCCGTATTTTTTTTTTATTGGCCATAAAAGACGTCTAGCTTTATCTAAGTTAGTATTATCTGGCCAAGAATCTTGTGGAGAAAATCTGTGAGAACCAACATTTGGTCTTCCATCAAATTCTCTATAAGTTCCAACTTGATGCCATGTTAGTCTTACCATTAGTCCGGTGTAACTACCTAAATCTGCAGGCCACCATTCCTGGCTTTCTGTCATCAGTTTTAACAAATCTTTTTTTAAAGCTTTAAAATTTAACTTTTTTACTTCTTTTCTATAATTGAATCCTGGAAGCGGATTAGTTTTTGTATCGTGTTGATGTAGAATGTCTAAATTTATACTATTTGGCCAAAGTCTCGAGGTGTTTGACTCTCCAGCTTTTGTTACTCCGCCATGCATAACGGGACATTTTCCGTTACTATCTTTTTTATATTCAACACTCATTAATTATTTAATAATCTCTTGTTTATAACGATTCTAAAGTAAAAACAAGAGAAAATCTGTCAGTTTTTTAAATTTATAAATACCTCTATGTTTTTAATTTTCTTTCCATTAGGAGCTTTTGGAATTTTTTGAATAACGACATCACTAGCGTTTATATCTATTAACTCTGAAGTTTCACTATCATAAAAATGGTGGTGGTTTGAAACATTTGTGTCAAAATAAGTTTTTTTTCCTCTCACTTCTACTTCACTTAAATGTCCAGCTTCTTTAAAAGCGTGCACCGTATTATAAATCGTTGCTAAAGCGAATTTAGATGTTGTTTTTTTTTCCAAAAGTTTGTTTAAGCCCTCAACAGTAAAATGAAAAGTTTTTTCTCTCTCGAATAAAAATTTGGCTATTTCTACTCTTTGTTTAGTTGGTCTTAAACCCGATGATCTTAATTTTTTAAAAATATCTATTTTTTTCACGTTTTTTTGTAGTTTTTCAATAGTTTATAATCATTCTAAACACACAAATATATATGAAAACTTTTGCTAAATCAAGTAAAACAGTTTCTAAATCATGCAAAAAAAAAGTTACAATTACGATGAGCTAATTTCGTGTGGCGAGGGAAAATTGTTTGGTGAAGGTAATGCTAAACTTCCATTACCTCCAATGTTAATGTTTGATAGAATTACAGAAATTAATAAAGATTCCGGTGAATTTAAAAAAGGATTTATTAAAGCTGAACTTGATATTAAAAATGATTTATGGTTTTTCGACTGTCATTTTAAAAAAGATCCAGTTATGCCGGGTTGTCTCGGTTTAGATGCTATGTGGCAATTGGTCGGTTTTTATTTAGGCTGGATTGGCGAACCAGGAAAGGGTAGAGCTTTAGGTGTAAATTCTGTAAAGTTTACAGGTGAAGTGCTAAAAAATATAAAAATGGCTACTTATGAGATAAATATGAAAAGAATTTTAAAAAAAGAGGGGACTGCTGTGGGGTTAGCAAATGGTATTTTAAGCGCAGATGGTAAGATAATTTATACTGCCGAAAATTTAAAAGTAGGTTTATTTAAATCATGAGAAGAGTAGTAATAACAGGTTTGGGAATCGTCTCTTGCCTTGGAAATAATCAAGAGGAAGTTCGCCAATCACTTTTTAATTCAAAATCTGGAATTACCTATGCAGAGGAATATAAAGAACATAATCTTAAAAGTCATGTGCATGGTAAACCAAATATTAAATTAACAGATTTTGTAGATAGAAAAACCATTAGATTTATGGGTTCTGGATCTGCCTATAATTATATTGCAATGAAAGAGGCAATTAAAGACTCAGGCCTAGAGGACAGTGAAGTAAGTAATTTCAAAACTGGAATTATAATGGGATCTGGTGGACCATCAATTGAGAATGTAATTCTTGCTGCAGACAAAACTAGAGCAAAAACTCCAAAGTTAATGGGGCCTTTTATTGTGCCGAGAACAATGGGCAGTACAGCTTCAGCAACTCTAGCAGTACCATTTAAAATTAAAGGAACTAATTACACTATGAGTTCTGCTTGTGCAACAAGTGGACATTGTATTGGTAATGCCATGGAATTAATCCAAATAGGTAAACAAGATATCATATTTGCTGGTGGTAGTGAGGAGGTGCATTGGGCAATGACTGCAATGTTCGATGCTATGACTGCCTTGTCCTCAAAATATAACGATAAACCTGAAACTGCTTCACGAGCTTACGATAAAACAAGAGATGGGTTTGTAATCGCAGGAGGAGCTGGAGTTTTAGTGCTCGAAGAATATGCGCATGCAAAAGCAAGAGGAGCAAAAATTTACGCAGAACTTACTGGTTATGGTGCTACATCTGATGGTTATGATATGGTAGCTCCATCTGGTGAAGGCGCTGTAAGATGTATGCAAATGGCGATGGCTACTTCAAAAAATAAAATCGATTACATAAATACTCACGGAACCTCTACTCCTGTGGGGGATATTACAGAACTGAATGCTGTACAAAAAACATTTGGAGAAAACATTCCTAAAATTAGTTCCACTAAATCCTTATCCGGACATCCGCTAGGAGCCGCTTCAGTACATGAAGCTATATATTGTTTAATTATGATGAAAAATAATTTTATTACTGGTTCGGCAAATATTAATGAAATTGATGTTGAGGCAAAGAAATTTCCTATAGTCACTAAAACTGAAAAAGAGGTATCTTTGAATGTAGTTATGTCTAACAGTTTTGGTTTTGGAGGAACCAACGCTGCATTAATTTTTGAGAAAGTATAATTATGAGTTTAATGAAAGGTAAGAAGGGATTAATAATGGGAGTAGCAAATGAAAGATCAATTGCTTGGGGAATTTCCCAAAAACTTGCTGAAGCTGGTGCTGAACTTGCCTTTACTTATCTTGGTGATGCATTAAAGAAAAGGGTAATACCTTTAGC
>TARA_B100000963_G_scaffold184546_1_pt1 | contig 18631 bp, 15 predicted proteins | sample TARA_B100000963 | Tara Oceans TARA_B100000963 (sample SAMEA2622097) | marine metagenome | biome: marine biome (ENVO:00000447); feature: surface water layer (ENVO:00002042); material: "saline water (ENVO:00002010), including plankton (ENVO:xxxxxxxx)" | depth 5 m | reverse complement strand
ACTTAGTATTTCTAAAAAATCATAGTTCTGATTTAAATCTAGATTTACTTTTAAATAACCATTTTCACCTGGTTGTGTCCTAATTCGGTATGATTTAGACATTTATACATTTATTTACTTCCCTCTTCGTTATTATCATCACTTTCAAATACCTCTATATCTAATTCTTTACTTTCAATATCAGTATAATCAGGATTGTCTCTAAATTGTTTTTCTCTTTTTAATAATTCTTTTCTATACCTTAATTCAGCTAACTTTACTAAAATACGTTTAAAGAAATTGCTAGCACTTTTATTTATATTACTAACTTTTTTAGGCATAAAAAAAGTAAAAAATATTTGTAAGACTAAAACTAACAAAATTATAGGTAGTGCTGCCAACATAATTATAAACACTACAATTTTTAAAAGTAAATTTTCCATAACAGGACCTTGACCAAAATTATCTGGTACAAAGTTTAATGTTTGTTCTCTACTATTTTTTTTATCTTCATTACTATTACATGTTGTACATCCCATATCTTTTTTTCTTTAAAACTAATTAAAATATTTAAAAAGTAACTATTATTATGTACTAATACTTATTTTAATATCCTTATTTGGGTATTTAACTTCAAACATACCATTAGGTACACCAAACAGTGTATATCTACCTAATAAATCTATTTGTCTAGTTGCTGGATCTAATAATGGTTGTGCAATTTCATTAAGAGAATATTTACCCTTTTGGTTAACTTTATTATAAACTCTTAAGTCGGTAACATTCAAAACACCTGGAACGTTATTAATATTCTCAATTAATTGAGATAAATAAATATTATCTCCCATATCCCATTTATTAATATCCATATATTCTGTTATAGATTGTACTACGCCTCCAATTATTTCACCTCTAGGTATTGTTTTTTCAACATATAAATCAACTTCATACCCTAAATTAATAACCTGTCCGTTTTTTATTGTTACATAATCATTTATCATTCTATAATCTGCCAAATATTCCGCAATATTTTGTTTAAGTGTATCTGTAGATTGTGTTGTTAATTTATTATTTTGATCTAATGCTAATATTGAAATATTAATTTTATTTCTTTCTTCCCATACTCCCGTTCTAAAAGGTACACCAAATTTACCTGGCATTAATGTGACTCTACTTTGATAGTCTTTTATTGTAACACACCTATCTTGTGCAGAAAAATTATATCTCACTAAATTTCTTATTTGACTAATTGAGGGTTGTTTTGCACCACCTAGTGCGGGTATAGGGTTATTAACTGTTAAACTATTTCTAACATTTGTATTAACTGATGGATCATCACCGTTAATAACAAATTCAGTCACACCTAAATTAGTAAGTACGTTAGGTCCAATATTAGAACTTTCTCCACCACCTACTCTATATTTAATAAACATAGTATTACTAGGATTTGGTATTGTCCCTAATGAGTTATTATTAATTAGATTACCAATCCTATCTATTTGCCCTCTACAACCAACAAAATCATTTAAACTAGATATGTCTGCTTCACCACCACCAAAAATAATTTTACAAAAACCATTATCAGTATACTCTTTTATAAATCTTTGTGGTGAATTTATCCATTTACCTGGTATGATACTAGAATTATCACTATTTTTATTACTATCTCTAGTATATATTTGTCCTTGAGCCAATGCGGGAACTTCATACCAGTTATTTTCAAAAACTTCCCAATCTGATGATGAAGGATCTTCATTAAAGTTTGTTCCTTCTTTTGTTATAATATTTTCTATTGAAATTACATTATCATCTGGTAAAATTATTTCATTAAATGGTATATAATCTTCTCTTTGTATTACTTTTTTAAATATTTTAGTAAAACCATTTAAAACTATTTCTCTTTTAACTAATGTATAATTGATTATTTCATTAGTTTGTCCCCTATTTGGTAAAATTAACCTATTAGGTATACCTCCTGTGGTAAAAGGGGAGGCGAAATCACAGTCCTCCATTAATTCAAACACTTTTCCTGCTCCAGTAACTTGAGAACCTTTAATAATTTTAGGTGCATATTGTATATCAAAGTCAGAACCTAATGTTGGTACAGTAACTGACCAATCTACTATTGTTATACTAGGTCTTTTTCCTGGTACATTTAAACCAAATGTCCTTGCTAACTCTAATAATGATGATCTTTCTTGTGCGTAATTTAATTGTGTCTCATTGAACATTCTATCAGTGTGATAGGATAACATATCACCAACTGCAGCATTAAGTTCCAATAACATCATACCTACAGAAGCATCATTAAAATCCGAAAATATTTCAGGATAGTATTGTTGAATAAATCCTACTAACTGATCTCTTACATCAGCGAAGTTTCTAGCGTTATAATCTATTTTTCTAACCATAATTAAAATGTTATCTCTATTGTGTCAGAACTAGCAAAAGTACCATCAGTTACTGTATATTTTAGTTCAACTATTATTAATTCTTGTATTTCATCATTTCTAAAAGAAATTTCATTTACAATTAAATTAGGTATATACCTTTTAATTGTTTCATTTAAATTATTTCTAATATCTTCATGTGTAATATTATCATTAGGTTCAAAAATATATTTTCTAAGATCACTCCCAAAATCAGGTAAATATAACCTTTCCCCCTTATTTGTTAACAATAAATGTAATAAATCTGCACGTATTGCATCTTTATCATTATTATTTAATTTAAAGTAATAACCGTTAGGGCTATCTTTAAAAGGGAAATCAATATTTATAAATCTATTTTCTGCCATTTGTATATAAATATTCTACATTAAATTTTTTAAAAGAAAAGTATATATAAAAAAAAAAGGTGTCAATGACACCTTTACAAAATAATATGTTATTTTTTTTATGTTATCTCACAAGAACCACCTGCACAAGCTAACTCTCCACTAAGATTTGTTTCATCTTTTTCTTCTATAACATTAGATAAATCAATTTCTGTAAGTGTCTTCATCATTCTTTCATATTCTTGTTTGGTACAATCCTCAAAAGGTGCTTGAACGTATGTTCCTCCGTTATATGGTAATACAGATAATCCATTATAATGTTCTCTATTGTTCCACATCCACTCACCAGCTAATTCCCAATCTTCATCTTTTAAAGATATAGTTGCAGAAACATTATGTGTGTTAGAACCACTATTATGTCCACTTTTAACCCATTCTGTAGCAACTTTTTTAACTCTCTCTAACAAATCAAAAGGTGATTCATTTCTTAATATAGAACCCTTTGGTGCTTTTTGTGGTATAGATATCACTGCAGTATCGTGTCCTCTAAAATAATCATCCTCAACTAATTCTGGATGATTATTGATTAAATATTGATACATTGATTCATTTTTACCGACTCTAACTCTTCTTATGTAGTAGTCATTATGCCAAGCATGAATACCCGAACTAGTACCTAAAGTTAATGACGTTGTACCAGCAGGTTTAACAGTAGTTGTTCTAGCAGATTTATTAATACCTATTAGTTTAGCAACTTTTCTATTTTCTTTTTTAACTATTTTTGCTGCCTCTTCCATATCATAACCTAAAACCCTTCCAGAACCAATTCCTGTCATACTAACACCAATTAAAGCTTCTTTCTCTGTAGTTTCTTGCCATATATCTCTTAAATAATGAAAGTGTGTGTAACCTGCTTGTAATGTACCAATAAAAGCTGCTGCCTTAACTCTTTCATTTAAATCTTCTTGTGATTCAATGTTTGAGACGTTAACTTCACATAAATTACAGAATTGGTAAGGTCTCAATGCTATTTCACAACAAGGATTTGTACCCCAATCTTTATCGTTGTTAAAGTAGATTCCTGGTTCACCTGAACCACTTAACTCTACTCTTTTCCATAAATCTAAAAAGAATTCTTTAGTTATCTTATGTCTCATTAAACAAGCTGAATTATTAGATCTTCCTCTCTGTGGATTTGTTTCCCACCAATTTCCTGATTTACACCCAATCATTTCTTGATCACCAGCAGAAAATAAACTAATTAATGCAGCTCTTCTGATACCACCTGCCAATACCGCATCCGCAATATGACATACTATATCATGTACTTCTAAAGTAGTTAACTGATCACCGTCTTCTTTTTCACTTAAAATACCAGTTATCTTAACAATACATTCCTTAAGCGGTTGAGGTCCTGGCGCTTTACCACCAGATGTAACTAATCTGGCACCTTTTGGTCTAATATCGGAGTAATCAAATACAATTCTAGAACTTTTACCATTCAAATAAGATTTAATTAATTGTTTAATTGCATCTGCCCAACCTTCAATAGAATCACTAACCAAAAATCTCTTAGTTCTTTTTTGATAAGGTTTATTAACTGGTGGTAATTTTTCAACATGATGTTTTTGTACTGAATAACCCACACCTGTACCACCTAATAATAAAAACATACACTCACTAAATGAATCAATATGATCAATAGGCATATAAGCACAATTATATATTCTATTTGGTGATATTTCTATTGGTTTACCTCCAAACTGCATACTTCTCATTGAGGGTAATACTTTCTTATCATAAACTAATTCATACGCCTCATCTATTTTATCTGCAATATGTGGATATTTTTTTTGGTGCATTTCTTTATTACGAGTAACTAACTCATTCCATGTTTCTCTTCTATTTAACTTTGGTAGATATTTCGCGTATTTCATATATACGGTAATATCTGATAAAATCTTATTTGATAACTCCATTTTTTTATTTTATTTTTAAATTATTATTAATTCTCCCCTAAAGTCTCTCTTTTTTTTCTTAAAGCTTCTGTAACCATTTGAGACTTTCTTTTATCTTCTCCTTTTTGGTGTTCTAAAAATGAGACATCTGAAGATTGTGAAGTATCTATCTTTAAAGAACCATTATCAAATAATATATCTTCAAATATAACTCCGTCTTTTCCGAATCTTGATTTTAGAATCGCCATAGTAGCAGTCCCATCTTCTTTTTGTTCTAATGTTTTAGCTACTGAGATAATAAAGTGTCCAATCTGTCCTTTTTTAATTGACCCACCTATCATGTCTGCTTTCACTACATCCGCACCAATAGAACTTCTATTACCTTGTACCGCAGTCCAACCAACCACATCTAATTCTGAAATCATAGTTTCGAACTGTCTCATAACATTTCCTTCACCAGCATATTCATCTTTAAATTGTTTAGTCGGTACGACACAATCCATATAATCTACAAAAACAACGTCTGGTTTAGTACCATTAGATGTTAATTTTCTTAAATATTGTTTAATGTGATTTATTGTTGTACCATCACTAGGCATTTTCTTAAGAATTAAATTACCCTCCTTTTCTTTAAACTTTGGTAAAAGTTTTTTTACTTCTTCTTTTCTTTCAGTTAACTCATTTAATGATATTTCTGTCCAACATGTCATATGTTTTCTTTGTATAACTTTAGGATTATCCTCAAAGAATATTTGTACTACATTATACCCCATATTATATGCAGTGTTAGCCATTCTAGTTATTAGAGTTGTTTTACCTACACCAAAAGGAGCTAAAATTACACCTAACTCTCCTTTTGATAACCCGCCATCCATTAAGTTATCTATCCCTATTAATCCTGTAGCAACAGGGTTTCTAAAATCATCAGATAATACGTCATCTATAGCGTGAAACACATCAATACCATTATCTTTTTCAGTACCAACTGATAACGCCTCTTTTAATATGTCTTCACATTCGTCATATCTATCAAAATCACCAGTATCTAATATATTTTGTATTTTATTTGTTGCTTTTTTAAGTTCTTGTTGTTTACAAAATTTATTTGCAACATCTTGTGTGTGTAAACAATCCTTATTATCAGAAGATTTAATTTCTTTAACCATTTCTAAAGCAGAATCTCTAGCAATATCTCTCTTAATATCTATTCTAATTAACTCTATTAAAGTAACATAATTAGGTATTGTTTCATAACCCTCATAATAATTTTTAATTGAGGCAACAATTAATCTTAAATATTCATTATCAAAATATCTAGGATCAATTATATCAATTATCCCCTCTGAAAATTTATTATCCTCTATTAATTGTTTAACTAGTTTAACCTGAAAACTCCATCCTAAATAACCTAAGTTCTTTTCTTCTTTTTTAGTCATTATTTTTTTACTTTTGGTTTATTAATAAATATGTTCTAAAGTGTGTAACCACAATATTCTTGTGTATAATTTTCTAAACTCAAGCCGTTTTGTATTTTAGAGATGATTTCTGATATAATTGATCTAATATCTACGTCATATCTTACCTTTGGTGGGTAGTCATTACCACTAAACATTTTTTGTATTACTACTCTACCCTTAACTTTAATTTGTAATGTGAAGATATCTTCATTTTCATAAATATCTTTTTTAGTCTCATCTACTTCTTCAGTATTTTGTGTTAAATATGGGTTATAATATCTCCATAAATATGTCCTACTTTTAGCTTTAAATTGATCTTGTATTGTTAATACTACATCATCTATAAGTTCTTTTAGTTCAATGGAATTTAAACTATCCTTGTTAAATCCTTTAACTTGGAAATTTCTACCCACAATAGGTTTTTTATTAATTAATAATAAAAATTCATAAGGTAAATTTTCATAATTCTTTTTCATAATAATTGATTTTGTGTTTTAGTAAAATAACTTTGTTCTTTTTTTATTATTCTTAAAAACGGTTGTAAAAAGTTTATATAACCGTCTCTACCCCCAGGTATAGCCATTGTCAATCCATCTTCCAATAACATTTTAATCACATTTTTAGTGGTTCTATCTTCAGGATCGATAGGTGTTACAAAAATTTGATCTAAAATCGTTTTAGAATTTTCTGTTAGTAATGGTATTTTAAGGTTAATTAATTTTTCATTAATTTCATAAATGTCTTCACCTTGTACACCAACAGTCACTTTATTTAATATATTATCTAATGTTTTCAATCTTGTTTTTCTTTCGTTTTGTATACTTTCAATTTTAACGAAAATATCTTCCAATGTCAAAGTTTTTGTAACAAATTCAGGAAAATGTTTAATTAAAGTCTTTTCGCTAACACCTTTTATACCTTTTATGTTATCACTATTATCACCAGATAAAATTTTTAAAAGTTTTAAATTTGTGTGATGATGATTAAAATGATCATTATAGTTATTTATTGTAATTATTTTTTTTAAATTAATAATATAAATTCCTATCCTTTCAGTCAATAGTTGTAATATATCCCTATCATTAGTTATTACAACAATTTTTTCGTCTTCTTTAATTTTACTACAATAGTATGCAATAGAATCATCTGCCTCTATTATAGTATCTTCAAACTGTCTAATGAATAATTCTTCAAGATATTGTTTTACTCTTTCTTTTTGAATAAAAAGTTCTGGTTCTGAAGGTGGTGTTTCATTATAAAAATCTTTATCTCTATTGGATTTATAATCTTTATAAATATCATATCTTAATCTACCACTAAATTGTCCGTCCCAAAAAACAAATACCCTATCGTATTTGTGTTCATTTAAATATTTTCTTAACATAGTAAGAAATTGATATATTCCACCTATATGGTTTTCTTTATAATAAAGATTTTTTGCACCATGATAAGCGGTTTTTAATAATGAATCACCATCTACTAATAGGGTGGTTGTATACTTTTTTCGTTTAGTTGGTCTGGACACTTAACATATCGATTACAAAATTAATATAAATTATTGATCTGCATATTCTACAGGTGCATCAATATGTTCTCCTTCTTCTATAGTGAAATCTACTTCTTCTCCTACACTATCAAATACTGTTGACCAATATTCTTTGTAATCAGATTTATAAGTATCTATAGATTTTTTTTCATCTTCAATGAAACCGTGTGTAGTTGCCAATATTCTACAATCTGCATATCCTAAACCATTCATATGATTTTTATGGATACCAACTTTAGTTCTAACCGCAAAATTAACTTTACGACCTTTATTTGTTGCATTTAATTTAGAAACACCTGCACTTTTTTGATTTCCAAATAAGAATACCAACGCACAGGATAAATAGATTGATTGTCCCCCTTTAGGTTGTATTCTTGGTTGACTAAATGGGTTATCAGGTAACTCAACCCAAGGTTGGTTAACAAATACCATAGTATTAGTATAAGGTGCGCTTTCTTTACGAGACGAAGTTATCCTTTGTGCCATACCCATACCCCATTTTTCTGATATTACTCTAGCAGTATGTTGGTTTCCACCCTTACCTTCAAAACTCATTTTACAAGGTATAGTACCTATTGAGTCCCATAGAAATACTATATCATGTGGAATATCTCCTTTTGATTGAGCATCTAAAATTTCAGTTACATATTCAAAGGCTTGTTCAATATATTCAAACCCTAATTTATATAAAAGAAATCCATCCCAATAAGCTTCAATTTCACCTGTACTTTCATCTACCTCTTCAATATATTCAGTTTCTAAACCCATCTGTTTTGCATGTTCAAAACTAAATTTTTGTTCAGTAATAATGAAAATAGGTAGTATTCCTTTTTTTTGAGCATCTACCGCAGTCTGTATAAGTGCAGTAGTTTTACCTGTGTCAGAATGACCTAACAACATGTTTATTTGTCCCATCGCAGGACCAGGAATACCTGTTGCTTTTTGAAAAGACTCTCCTAGATCAAAATATTTTTGTTCTTTGTATTTATCACTAGAAGAGAATTTTTTTCTAATGGACGAAAAATCTGTTGTTTTCTTTTTTAACGGTTTTTTTGCCATCATAAATTATATATTAAAATGGTAAATCATCATTATCGTCTTCTAAAGAAGTACTTTCTACTTCGTCATTAGTAGAGGTAACATTTTCAGAAGTAGTAGTGCTTTTACTCTCTTCTCTCATAAATGTAATTTCTTCTTCTAGTGAAGCCGTTTCATTTTCCTCTTTTTCTTCTTCAGCAACATATTTACTTTGTTCTGAATCCCATATAGGTGTCATATTTTTAGCAACAATCTCTAAATACTCTTGTGATTTTTTAGAGTATACATCCCTAAAAGTCTCTTCGTTATTAAACCAATCGTTTGCTTTATCTTTATCGCTAGTTAATAGTGTTACATCATCAGCCATAATAGAACTAACTACACTCCAACCTTTATCATTACGATTAGTAGTGATGATAATATCTCTACCTTCTCTAGCATCTGTAATATCACCTTTTAGTTTAAATAATGGCATTAACTTATCCATTACACCATCTCCAGTATATTTATGTTTGAATCTCCAAAATTTAACTCCATGATCTTCATTATCTCTATCAATACCTTTAACTACATAGTATTTTCTAGGTGTGTATTCTCTAGCCATTTCTTTAGCCTTCTTACTTCCTTCCATAAGTAAAGCTTCTTTAGCCTCATATAATGGACAATCTTCTCCATCATTTAATTTATTACAATAAATTTTTTCATATTTACCGTTTACTTGTCTTTCGTAAAAATAGACTTCAGTAAATGGTGATTGTCCATCTTTACCAGGTAAAATTCTAAATCTTCTTGTTGCACTTTTTACTCCTTTTTGGAGTTTTTCTGTGAAGTATTTTTTTAATCTATCTTCGTTAGATATCTTACTTCCTTTAGTGTTTTGTGTGTTTTTCTCATACTGAGATAAAATTGCATCTAAACTTGTCATTTTATTTTTTTTATTTATTAATTAATATTTAAATATAAACACATTATTTGAAAAAGTCAATAATCAAATATTGTTATTTATCTATAAATGTATAAATAATATTTTAAAATGTCAAATTATTTTTAGGGTTAATCTTCGTCTGTTTCGTTGTAATCAAAGGAGTCTTTTATCTCTTCTGTACTATAACTATCTACGTCATCTTGTGTTATAACATATTCTTTTTCTTTCCCTACATCGTAACCTTCTTTATCTGTCCAATAATCGGTTAATGATATACTATAAGGAAAAGAGTCCATTGATCTCATTTCTAATTTTTCTATAGGTGTTGGGTTTCTTTCTTCAATTTCTTTTTCTAACCCATCTATTTTTTCAATTACTTTATCCATATCACCTACCTTACCTTCTAAATCACCTAATTTACCTAGTAATTCATCCATTTTAGATGTCATACTTTCAATTTCTGTTCTAGTTTGTTCGGCTTTATCTACAATATCTGTAACATCTACTTCTACGGTATCATCACCACCTTCATCTGCAGTTTCATCTTCAATTTCTGCACCACCTTCATCTGCAAATGGATCAGTTTCTCCTTCTCCTTCTTCAGTATCAGCAAATGGATCTTCAGTAGTTTCTTCACCTCCTTCTTCAGTATCAGCGAATGGATCTTCGGTAGTTTCTTCTGCGTCTTCTTCTGGTGGGTCCTGTTCATTTAATGTGTCAATAGTAGATAATAAAAGATTATCTTCTTTTTCTTCAGGTTCTTCCATGTAAAATGTATATTCCAACAATTGCATGTGTCTCTTTAATTCTTCTTTTATTAAATCTTTCTTACTCATTTTTTCTTACATTAATAATTGTCTACCATCAGTAGTCTTATATATTTTATCTACTCTTTCTATGATTTCTTTACCATCATTAATTAAACATTCTTCTCCCTCACATTCTTTAGTTTCTTTTTCATTTAAGAAATCGTTTAATGTAGACTCTAAATTTTTTTCTTCTTTATTTTTTTTATGTTTATCCATAATAATGTCTTTTATTATAAATATATAGATTTTAAGAAAAATGACGTTCTATATCAATTATAGTTAATTCTTTATTTTTACTTACTAAAATTTTATTTTGATATTTATCCCAATCAATTTGATGATCTTTATAATTGATATTTCCTATCTCTCCTTTTGTTTCCATATCAATTATTTTATTTAAAGCATTAATAGTATAAAAACATTCTCCTTTTTTGTGTACAATTATAGTAACAGGAAAAAATGATTTTGTATTAATTTTTTTACCATCTCTAAGATATAGTCTAAATGTTAATATTTTTTTACCCTCTTCTTGTGGTGAAATGTATTCAAATATATTTTTCTTAGGAGTTTTAAATCTTTTATTTATATAACTTTTAAAACTTTCTACCTTATCCTCACTAACAAATGACGCTAGTGTTATTATTTTCGTTGTTTGTTCCATTATAATATATGTAAGGTATTAGTTTTTCTCTATTATTTTTTATTAAATCCTTACATATATTAAATATTTCATTTTGACGTAAAGTTACATTAGAAATACTATTTACTTTATTTATTATTTTATTTTTTTTTACCCCTATAAATTCACAAATATTTAAATCAATTCCGAATATCAAATTATCACCAAAAATATACAACATATTTCTGTTATTGATGTATGTTACTATTGTTTTAAATACTTTTATTTTATTTAATATTTTCCTAATTTTACGTTTACTACTATGTAAAACGTCTACGTAAATATAATTTATTTTACTTTCGATAAATTTTAAACAAATACTCTCAAAATTTATTATATCTTTTTCGTAATCTACTTTTCTTTCTTTTTTAGTAAATGTCCAATATAAATTATCATTAATTTTTTTATGTAGTATTGAAATTGGTTTATCTGTAACAATATTTTTTGTTTCATTCCAACCAATAATTATTGTTGGTAGATCGTTATTGATTAAATCAATATTATTAATAATATTATAATTTTTAATATCTATATTCTCAGATGTTATTATATTACCTATAACCATAATTACAAATATAGTATTTTTTTTTATAAAAAAAAAGTATTTTATACTCTTTCGTAATCTATAAGTAGTTTACCATCTTTTGATGATTTAAATTTTAATAAAACCTTTTCCCATATAAGTATAGTTTTTTCAATTTCAGTATTACATTCTTCTATAGTATTGGCTAAAATTACTGCAGTACCACCTTTTGTCGATGTTTCATTTGGTCCAGAAATTTTTTCTGTTTCGTTTTTACCATTCCACACATAACCCGACACTAACATACTATTTTGTATTATATCTAACTCATATGGTTGTAGAAAGAAATTTTCTGTTATACCAGAAATACCAATGTAATCGTTTTTCCCATCTAAATAAAGGTAACCCCTTTTTCTAAATCTATAATTATCCCCTATTTCTGTATTACCTAAAGGATTTTTTTCACCGTTATCTGATAAAATTATAGGATTATATACAATATTTTCAGTAGAACCTGAATTTGTATATTTTACATAAGGAGGGTCATTATCTACTGTTGTTATATCATAATACTTAGTTTGACCACTAAATGGACTACTAGTGTCGAATTTTATTATAGAGTTTTCTAGTTCTTCTTCTGAAATATTATATGGTTTACTTACATTTTTAAAATTATCTGAATTACTTAAAACATTTGCTAAGAACATAGTTACTTGTGAATTACTAATAATATTAAAATCTTTTAACACATTTTTTAGTGGTGTGATTACTTCAGTTGCAATAGTAGATTCTACCCCTAAATCAGTTAGATCTGATACCGTAATACCTATAAAGTTTTCATTTTCAACCTCTTCTCTAATACCTATAGTATAAATTGGTGATGAACTTAATAAGTTTGAGAATTCAACTGGTTCTATACCTAAATCCTCATCTTCATCTATATTCAAAAATGCCGTTCCTTCTTCTACGTAAGAAGTTACAAATTTTGACTGTCTAACCCCTGTGAAACTAGTTGACATAGTGTTTGGTGAAATACTATGATTAACACCTGTAATCATATATGCCCCATTAAAAAATGGTACGTTTTGTAAATCAAAATACATTAAGGGTTGTATATTCATGCAACCCAATGCGTCTACATTACAAGTGTATGATCTAGTTTTAAATAATTCTAATAAGTCTGTTCCTTGATATGATCTTTGAGTACCACCTCTTTTATCAATTACGTCAGACAAAACTTTAAAATATTCACCCGTCTGTTTGTGTTCTTGTTGTGATAATGATACGTTTTTGAAAATACTTTGATTTTCAGCACCGAAAGCAACTCTAAATGCTACTAATGCGTTGTCTTTACCTCCGTTTATATCATTTGGTGTATTTTTAAAGTCGTAACCATCATTGGCAAATGTATATTGGTTACTATCTCCAATATCTAACACCTCTGAATTACCGCCAGCAAATATACATACATAAGCTGGGCCACCAGATCTATTTTTTTCACTTACATTAGGAATTGGCATAAACATATCCCTAACCTCTACGGGATCTTTATAGTCTATATATGTTGGTAGTATTTGAAATAAGAAGTTATTATCTCTTAATATTTTAGAAATAAAGAAATAAATACTGGTATCTAGATTCTGAGATAAACTATTTAAAGACGAAAGATTAATAATTGCTTTATCACCAATATCATCCCAACCTCTATCAATAAATTTAAAGTAGTTAATTAGGTTTCTATTATTATTACATAAATTAGTATAAGTATCAGGATCACTTACCCATTTATCATTAATATTTTTAAAATACTGATATATTTTTAACTTTATCGCATTTTCAGTTTTATTACTTTTTTCTTTTACCTTTTCTGTGTCAGTAGACTCACCATTTGTATTATTTTTTTCCTCTTCTTTAAAATTAAGTCTAAAAACACTTAAATATTCTTTTATATCTGATTCAGTAATACTTTTATTATTTTTATCTATAGTAGTAAATAATTCTATATTTGTTAATATCCAACTATCTAATTTTTTTAATTCATTAAGTAGTTTATTATTTTGGTTTTGTTTTTCATTTTCACTTAAACTAGTGTGTAGTGTACTATTAGATTTATATTTAATAATTAATTCTTCAAATTTTTCAAATCCGGTAATATTTTCTGCCCAGTTAGTAAAATTTTCTACCAATGTATTTACAATACTATAAGGTATATTTGAAAGTAATGAGTCTTCAATTGTTGGGTTTTGATTAGGGTGATTAAACCAAGATGTTGATCCTATACCTAAATATTTTGTTTTTTCAGTATATAATTTGGAGTAATCTGCGGTAGTACTTCCTGAAACATATTTCCACTCATTAATATTATTTAGTGTTGTATCATTATTAGCTCTCCATAGTATTGCACCAATCATATAAGTATAATACTTAGGTAATTTAACTATTCCTGTTTTTACTTCTTGTGATGTAAATATTTTACTTATATCACCAAACTTTTTAAATGGTAATGTAGAAAGTAATAGATATGCTCGTTCTTTTTTACTTCTTTCTTCGTTATTATTAGTTTTTTTATACCATATCCAATCTGTCATATAAAAATTAGTAGGCATTAAAACTAAATCACTCTCTTTAGTTTGAATTTTATTAATATATTGTCCTGTTGGTTCAGTAGTACCAGTAATGTCAACATCTTTTATAGATGATATAACATATCTGGTATTTTTATTACTGTTTTTAACTAACTTATCAGTAACTGGTTGTAGATATGCTTGATTAAAAAGATTATAAGTTAAGTTGTTATTATAATAAAATATTTTGTAATCTGTTTTTATTTCCTCAAAAGATATTAATTTTTTATATTTTTCATTATTTCTTATTTCGGTTCTTAATACTTTACTATTATTTATAATATTACTGTTATTTAATATTAAAGGTTCTACACCTTTACCCTCAGAATCATTATTATTACCTAAAAAATAACTACTACTATCACCTAATCTAAATGGTTTATTAATAGATATAGTTGTACCATTGAAGTCAGTAATTGGTAAATTTTTAATTGTTTTAATTATTACTTCATCTGATGCATTTTTATTCATTAGTACATTTCTTACGTTACTACTAAAAATTGTTTTATTTGCATTGATGCCATCTAACGAAGCAACAAATGGTATTTTATAATTACTATATTCTTTTGTTACTAATAGTCTTTTAAAAACTTGTTCACTAAATTTTTCTATAATTATTGTGAAATCATTGGTAAAATCTGCATTAAGTATAGTGTATGGGTTGTCACTATAGTCTAAAACATTTATTGGAAACCAATTATCACTATCAAATCCTGATTGTTTAATTTTATTTACTGTATTACTTATATTAGTTAAGTCTTTTCTTCTATTAGTTAAATTTTTATAAACAGATTCAACAAAATCATATTCTGGATAATTTTTTAATCCGTTTGTAATTTTAACGTCTCCAATATAAATTTCTTCTGCACCTTCAGAATCAGAAGTTCTAAAAAATCTTGGCCAAGCAAATACTTGTTTAATAGTTTGTGGGATATCAGTTTCTAAATCATTATCAACTAAAAATCTTTTTCTTAATTCATATTTTTCTTTTTTATTTGCATCATCAGAAACACCTAAAAGTGTTTGTAACATCGCTTCAGTATTATTACAAATAATTCTAAATATATTTCTTATAGTTGGTTTAAATTTTAATTTTGATTCTAATTCTTTGTTTAATTTACTATAAACTTCTTTAGTTTTTTCTTTTTTAATTTTATCTAATTTTTCTAAAGTATTTTGTGTTTTAGCTCTTGTAACTCTTAAATCAAATACAAAAACGTTACTTTTTAAAGTTAAACCATTTTTATCTAACAGTGTTTTTCTCCCATTAGGTCCATTATCTGAAAATATTGAGGTATCTAATTCTTGATTTATAGTCGATTCTGAGTTACTATTAGGTGTATCACCATATCCTTTATTTAGAACTGAGTCCTTTGTAGCGAATAAGGTAAACAAATCTTCTAATACTATAGTTTTATTTTTACTTAAATCTATACCGTTTGAAAAAATGAAGTTTTTATATGGTTTTTCTTTATTTGCGATAATATTTAACGCTAATATTAAATCCTTTTGTGATGTTTCGTCTAACCCACCATTTAATTCTTTTTTATTATCTTCTACAAATTTTTGATAGTCTAATGATATATCTTTAAAAGTATTAAAGTAATCATCGATGTCCCCTAATCTTATTGAGTTTACTATAAGAAAATCTCTAATAGAGAGATAGTCTCTACCGTATCTTAATGAATTATCTTCTATTGGTGATGAGTTAATTGCATTATCGTTAATTTTTTCTTCGTAATTTGTTTTACTTTCGTTTTCTTTAGTTTTAGCCTTTCTTATAGGTGTACCAATAAAAGTTTGTATTCTTTTTAATTTATTTATTTGTTCATTTAAAACTTTTAATTCTTGTACACCACTATCTTTAGATTTAATGTCTTGAAATTCTATTTGTAACTTACTTATTTGAATAAAGAAGTCATCTAATTTTCTTATATCTAAACTATTATCACCTAATTGTCCATCACTACCTATTGGTGGTAATTTAGGGTTTTCTTCTAACTCTTCATTGAATATACCATTTAGGTTAGAAAAACCTTCGGGTGTATTTACAACGCCAATAATATTCCCTATTAACATATCATTTAAAAATGCTTGTTGGAAACCTACAAAGTTTGCTGATATATCAAAATTTCCTGTACTACCGTCAAAATTAGATGTCCAATTTAACATATGTAAACAATAGTCAACAGTTTTACCATAATATCCTTTTATTGATAGTTGAAATACAGGATAAGGCATTTTAAAAAATATACTGTATGGTGATTTTTTATTATTTTCACCTATTACATCAAACAATGCAGCACCTCTAGTATCAGTGAATTTTATATCTACTTGTGGGACTAAACTAGCATTGTATTTTATATCAATACTTTTAATACCAAAACCTTCTAAAATTCCTCTACTATCTGAAGGTTGTACACCACCTATTCTTGTATAATCTGTAGTGGTATATGTTTTCTGTTTCCCATCAGCATTTTTTATAATTTCACCATCTGAATCATAACTTACTTGAGTTGCAATAAAATTAATTTCACCTGATGTACCGCTAGTGTTACTTCTATTTCTATCATACGCAGAAAGTTTAACATAAATAAATAAATCTTCACTATTATGAATTTGCATTCCTGGTGGATTTGGATCCACTAAAAATATATTTTGTTTTAATTGTTCTACAGTAGGTTTGGTTGACATTTAAAAATTATTTATTGTCACCGTATAACTTTTCATAGTCTTCTACCGCAGCGATGTACTGTTGTAAACTTTCTCTAAAAGGAAACGGTATTCTTATTATTTCATCATTAGGTATATTTTCTTCTACTCCACCGTATTGTGGATTAGCTAACATAATTAACCAACCATGAAAAGGATTATTATAATATTTTTGACTCAATTTATCCATTCTTGTAATTTGAGATTTATAAACTACTGTTTTATCACTATTTTTAGGTTTAACTTTAATAAAAGGTAACATTTTATACCCACCATTTACTTTAAATCTTTGATATCTGTCGTAATAATCTTTAGCCATAACTGTTAATTTAATTCCTTATTTTTATAAGTAAATGTTTTATTTTTAGTTGATCCTTTTTCATCCTTTTCAAAATAAACTTTTACTTTAATTTTATTAGGATTGTCTTTAAGTTTTTCTATTTTTTCTTTAAGTTTTTCTATTTTATTTTCCCATTTCTCAATAAGTTTTAAAGATTTAGATATTGGTGTACTACTAGTTGCCCCAGATAATGCACTTTCAATATCTCTTTTTTCTTTATCAATATCTTCTTCTAATTCCCAAATTTCTTTCTCATATTTAGTGATTTTTTCATCATCTTTTACCCAATCACTTACATCTTTAGTTACATCTTCAGTAAACTTTTCTTGTGCACCTAAAGCATTAATTATTTCTTCAAAATTATCACCTTCTTTTTGTTTACTAATAATAACTCTTGTTTCCGCACTAGAAGGTGTATCCGCAGGAACTGTGATTTCAATCTTAGTTTTATCAACTACATTAATAACAAAACCACCTGTAGATGGTGTTTCTGTATTATCACCCACATTTTTATTATCGTTAGTCTGATTATCAATACCTTCTGTTTTTAATGATTCTTCTAATTTTTCTATATCAACACCTAAATCTTTTTTGATTTCCCCTAATTTAATACCATCTACTATCTCACCTGTAGACTTATTTACTGAATCGGATCTAGGATCATACATTTCAGTATTAGCATAGAAATTAAATGACAATGCATTTTGTAATCTATTTATTGGACTCACTAATGATTGTCCCCCTATAATATCTAAAGACATTGTTACATTTGCCATCATTGGTTGTACACCAATACCTTCAGGATTTAAATCCCATTGTATTGAACTACCTGCCTCATATGTTATATTTAAACTATTAATCGCAACTTTGGTATGGAAAAAGTCACCAATTCTTAATATACAAATAGGTGGTCTACCAAACGCTAAATTTTGTGCTTGTATAGTATCCCTATTATCATATATACTAGGTCCTTGTCTCATACATTGTTGTAAAAATGTTAAACGAGTATTTAATCCTTCGGGTGTGGTAGAATGAAAACCTGGATGAAAATATTTAATTTTTTCAGATATGGTTGAGAAATAATTAGGGTAATTTGCATCGACATAATCGAAATACTGTGTTTCATCAATTATTAACCCATCAACTAATTGAGCGTTTTCTGGATAGTATGCAATATCTTTTAAGTTTTCTTGTTTTTTAGCAGCAAGATTATTTTTTGTGTTTTCATCACTATTTTTTGTAACTTCTGCAGTAACAGTTATTTC
>TARA_B100000963_G_scaffold360622_1_pt1 | contig 18668 bp, 23 predicted proteins | sample TARA_B100000963 | Tara Oceans TARA_B100000963 (sample SAMEA2622097) | marine metagenome | biome: marine biome (ENVO:00000447); feature: surface water layer (ENVO:00002042); material: "saline water (ENVO:00002010), including plankton (ENVO:xxxxxxxx)" | depth 5 m | reverse complement strand
ACGACAAATTCTGAGAGACGGAAGCTCTTCTCAAATTTGCGGGATGATATACCTTTCCAAGCATATTCACGCTCATCGCTTTCGATTTTTCCACGCACTTTAAGAATACCTTCCTTGACTTCAAGATTGATATCTTCTTGTGTGAAACCTGCAACAGCCATTTCGATGAGAAATTTTTCTTCATCAATTTTTACGATGTTGTGCGGTGGGTAGTTGTCATTACCAGATCTAGCGGAATTATGAATTCCTTCTAGCTCATCAAAAAGGCCTTCGAAGCCTACGAATAGCGAACGCGGAACGTTCAAAGTATTTCTAACCATGTTTTCCTCCTATTATTAAGCAAGGTTAATTTTCGAGGCCCGATCATCGGCACCTCGATATTATTTATACTAGCTTTATTGCTAGTTAACAAATAATTCGTATAATTTTATTTATTCTTCCTGATTTCATAAATATATGAAATTTTTCCCAGGTCTCTTTAATTTTTATCATTGTTACTATTTCCTATGTTGTACTTAGGACATAACTGCCATTCAGACTTTTCTTTAAAAGGTATAACCTTAATTTGTCTAAGTGGGGCAATGTCTTTAGCTTCTTCAGGAGTTACTAAGGTAATTAGTCCCCAATCGGCCAGCAACGTAGCAATAGTATTTCTTCTTTGAATATCGTTTAAGAGTAAGTTAGATGGCTTTCCATCTAATAAGAATAGTTCTTTAAAATGTACTATAAAGTATCGGCCTTGTTTATGTAATATGTGGCATGATTGATATAATTTTAAATCTTTTCTTGATGCTACACCGATACGTGTTAATGTTTCTCTGATTTTTAAAAAATCATCAGGTTCGTTGAGTGTAATCTCCAACATTGAGGCTGGTGACCATGAGACTTCTATGTTATTGTTTTCGTTTTCCACCTTTGTAAATCCTTTGTTTCAGTTCATTTATTTGATCATTTCCAAATAATGACAATACAGACTTAGCCTTTTCATCGCTATATCCATAATATTCTTTTATAATTGAAAGATTCTCAATTTCAGTAGCTTTCAACCACTTAGAAAATCTCCTTTTCTTCTTAATTATATTTATAAGAAAATCAAATTGAAGACGGCTTTCGAGGTGATGATTTATGTTCATTTCATTTGCCATTAAAATAGTATCAGAAAAATATGATAGACCACGATTTACCATAAAAGCATTGTAATCTTTTTCAGCAATATCGTCTACCATAATATCTTTTTTAGTATTATTAATAGAATTTAAATAATCAAATGGATTCATTTTTTCATCAACCTATCAAACACTAAATCATCTAATAATTTAGCTCTTCTTTTCAAATCTATATTTTCTTCAGATAGTTCTTTAACTCTTACTTGCAGTTCATGAACTTGTTTTTGCATTTGTGCAATTTCATTTTTTAACGCTGCTTCTACATTATATCTATTCATTTGAATTGTACTCCCGCCATAACTTCAGTTAAACATGCAACTGTATTTAATTCATGATCAGCCGCAAATGAGTTTTTATACTGATAATCTGCTAAGATAAGAACAAGCTGTGGAATAGACGCAGGTTCTACATATGTATTCATATTATCATATAACTTTCTAAAAATAGCAACAGGTTCAGAATCAATATTGTTTGCAACCCATTGTCTCATTTCTTTGAAGTTTTTTTGTTTCAGGTGTATAATCAAATCATTAAATGTTTTTTCTGAAAGGGAAACAAGTATACCTGAATCTATAGTGCCAGATACAGAATATCTTTGTAATTCATTTATTACTTTACGCCAATCAGGCATATGCTTCATTATAAGTTCAGCAAGTACTTGTTTTTCGTATTTAACACCTTCAGCATCTAATATTATCATTAAACGTTCCATCATAACAGAACATAGTTGTTCTGCATCTTTCTTTGGAATATTAAATTCAATTGTTGTACATCTTGAATGAAGTGGTTCAATGATTCTATTCTTAAAATTACATGTCAAAATAAATCTGCAATTAGCAGAAAATTCTTCAATAAATCCGCGTAGTGCAGGTTGGGTTGATTGTGCATTAAGGTAATCTGCTTCATCTAGGATAACTACTTTGTAGCCTCCTTGGAGTGAGATCGATGAAGCAAATTGTTTGATTTTATTTCTGAGTGTATCAATACCAGATTCTTCAGAACCATTTATAAGTAAGTAATCAAGATTTAATTCATTACACAAAGCTTTAGCAACTGTGGTTTTACCTAGACCGGCTGTACCAGTCAGAAGCATATTGTGCAATTCACCTCCATTAACAATATCTTCAAATGTAGTTTTTATATTTGCAGGTAATACACAGCTTTTAATTTTTTGTGGTCGGTATTTTTCAACCCATAGAAATTCGTCCATTATAGTACCTCCCATCCTAATACTGTACTAACACGGAATGACCTCCATGCGTCTTTGTCTAAAGCCCATACAGCAACATGATCTGTTTCAGGATTGACAGTTTCAATTGTAATATCGACACCATTGGCTTTTAAAACTTTAGGATTTAGTGTACAATGCATGACTCGTATTTCATCTGAGTCAATTTTTTGAAAGGTTACCGTTGCAGTACCTTGTTTAAGTGCTTCTAATAAGCGTGATAATTCATTTTTATCCATAATATAATTCCTCAATATAATAAAAAGTGCGGGGGAATTTCACCCCCACAGTAAGAAGTTTAATTAACTTCTTCAGCTTCTACCTCATCCGGTAGATCATCACCTGCTGGTGCTTCAGGAACGAGTCCTTCTGGAGCATCTTTCCCTTGAGATTCAGATGCAGCATTTAGAAATGCTACTACTCTATTTCTCAAACCACCAATAGCTTCAAGCTCTTGCCCTTCGAAACCACCACGTCTTGATACAATATCAATGATCTGTACAAACGTTGCGATATCTTGAAGCGAAAGCTGAGGTGCTTCAGGTTGTTCGCCTCCCTCTGGGAGGACTTTATTATCTAATTCAGCCATTTTCTTCTCCTTTGCAAAGTAGACTAATTTTGAGAGACCCGAACCATTCGGCATCTTCTCGTATTATCCTCATAATATTATGAGAATACTTACTGTGCATAATATATTTATACACCGTAACTTGACGATTTTTCAAGAGCAATAAAATATTCAACTGGAATATCATTGTTTTTCCAATTAGATATTAGTCTTGAAGAAATCGAAACCTTATAATCGCCATGTAGCATTTTTAAATTTGAAATACTAAAGACGAAATCAAATGTTTCTGTTGAAGTTGTATCAAGTGTGATGTCAAACGTATTTGCAGTAGCATCTTTTTCATCAAAGACTTTTGCAGTAATTTCACCACTGTCACGTGGCGATGCACCACTTTCACAACTAAACATTAATTCTGTATGTCCAAGAACTGCTGCGGCCTTTTTGATTTTATCTAAATCATCAGCTGATAAATCAAAACTGACTTCGCATTTTGGCATATTGATATCTTTACTTGGTTGTGTAAGAATATCAAGTTCAGAGTAATAGTATCTTACCTTTGTTGAATTTGGTCTTTTAACACCGCCTGCAGTATTTGAAACAAGAACAGACTTGTCTTCAAATGTTAAAACAGGAGCATCAACTAAATTCATTACAGATAAGAATTCATTTAGATCGTATACACCAAATTCTTGATCAAAGTTTTCAGCAATAGAAGCTTTTGCCATAATGGTTTTAGCTTCTGATATAGTTGAAAGTGCTTGACCAGGTTTAAATACTAGATTAGAATTAATACCCGCAAAGTTTTTGAGGATATTAACCGTGTTTTCAGATAATTGCATAATATTTTCCTTTATTTCTCATTTTCTTCATCATGTACGTGTAATGCAATGATAGCGTAATGTAGTATTTTTAATAGATCTTTTCTATTATAACCTTCTTTTTTGCCGTATCTTTGCGTATACTTCAATACATTTCCCAAAGCGAAACCCATGCCATGTCCACAGTCAATAATAAATTCAGTTGACTGAAAATTACTTTTACTGTAATGACCATCATAGGTTGCACTAACATAATTTAAGAGCTCTTTAATAAGAGCTCCTTCATTAAACTTAAAGTTCGTTTGTTTGTTCGTCTTCGACATTATTCTCCTCATTATCTAATGCACCTGAATCTACTTTTGTATATAGATCTAAGAATGCTTCTTTTGTATCATCATCGAACCTAGCAATACATAGTTCGATTGCTTTCATTTTATTTTTAAAGATAGAGAATGATTGTACAATATGACACAATCTTCTTGTTGATACTACTTCATCAACACCATCATCATAAAAAGTTTTTCTAATAATATCAGCCCATTGAACTAATTTTTCCGCAAATTCTTTATCTACTGAACCAAACTTTTCCATGTGGTTTAAAACAATTTTAGTTTCAATAGAAGGCGATGGAAACTTTTGATCTACTGCAATTGTAAATCTTTCTAGGAATGCTTCATCAATAATTGATGCTGCTGTAAATCTTCCATCTTCAGAACCTTTACCTTTTGTATTAGCTGTTGCTATAACATTGAATCCAGGCGCTGGAGTAATTGTTTCACCCGTTTTCTTAACGAGGACAGGCTTACCTTCAAGTATACCTTGAAGACACATAATTTTATTTGTAGCCCTATCAATTTCATCGAGAAGTAGAACTGCACCATTCTCCATTGCCTTAAGAACCGGACCTTTAGAGAATATAGTTTCTCCGTCAATAAGTCTAAAACCTCCGAGTAAATCATCTTCATCTGTCTCCGGGTTAATTTGTACTCTAATAAATTCTTTGTTTAGTTTTGAACATGCTTGTTCTACCATAAAGGTTTTACCATTACCAGATAGTCCTGATATATATACAGGATAAAACATACCTGATCTTATAATTTTTACTACGTCATGGAATGGTCCCCATGGTACGAATGTTGGATCTGCTTTAGCAAATGTTTTTTCTTGGTTTACAATTGATTGCATTTTTGCAATTGAGCCTTTTGGTAAATCAACCACATTAGATTCGTATGGTTGAATAAGTGCACTTAGATCATATGTACCTATTTTGACTCTATTGCCTGGGGTAATAAGATCTTTCCAGTCTTTACCGGTATAGCCTAAGCTTTTACCGGTTGTTTCAATAATATTTTTTCTAAACTGTTTTTGGTCAGGAAAATTCTTGGCCAGTTCTTTCAAAATATTTTGCGTTGATATTTTCAATTCATTCATAATATATTCACTCCGTTATCATTATCAAATTATAGTACTATTATACCACAGTTCTACTGTATTGTAAACAGTTTTTTGTAAAATAATTGCACTTTTTTCATTTTTTTATGCAACTGCTGCTCCAAACTTAGTCATAAGAACTTTATTTAATTTCTTACTTTTTGAATACTTTTTAAAAGCATTTCTAATTTGGCCATTAGATGCATCATCCTCAATATTAAAATCATCTGCTGAAGTATCAAGGTTTTTGTTACCTTTTACAAGATAAAAATTATTATATCCGCCAAAGTTTTTAACTTCGACACATTTGTTTTTTCTATATTCTTTATTAGATTCTGGCTTATAATCATACCAATCATAATTTTTTTCATAAGATATTTGACCAAGTTTATTATTCCAATGGTGATTATCATCTGCCATAAAAAATCCAATTGTATTTACTTGGAATTGTTTTCTAATATTTTCTAATATAGCTTTTGTCATATTAGACCTGTTTCCAGCTTCTATATACTTACCATCAACAAAAATTCTAATTTTACTATGATAAGCATAAGTGTCAAATTTATTATCAGCAAGTTTTGGATCTTGCATTACTCTCATAGAGTTTGCATCACCATCTGTAAATGTTATTAAGTTCATTTTTTCAATATTATTTTTAGCTCTAAACTTTTTAATAAGATGTCTTGCTACTAATAGTGATTGATTTAAAGGTGTTGATCCCCAGTCTTCATATTTAGAATTAAATCTTTCTGAACCCCAGCCGTCATAATCAATTCTACTCCACATGTGTCTAATGGAATTTTCAAAATCTTTTTTACCTAAAGATGATGAACATAACATTGGCATAGAAATATCATCTAGTTCTATATCGCCATCTTTAAATTTTCTCCATGAATCATACAACTTTTTGTTTGTTGTGCTAAACCCATAAACTTCAAATGGAATATTTACAGCTTTACAAAACATAATTGTATGTAAAACTTGATTCAATACGTATCTAATTGATGAATGCATTGATCCAGAATAATCTACTATCAACATCATACCGTGATTTTTTGCATCTGCTAATTTTGTGGTTCTTAGAAAAATATCATCACTAGTTTTGTATGACCATAATTTATTAATATCAATTACACCAGTTTTAGCTGTTGAAGCTTTTTGCCATTGTGTTGCAGCTTTTCTTTGTTCAAATTCTTTTACTGCAAAGTTAACGTTTTTCTTAATGTCTTTTATACCTTGCTTAAATCTAGCTTGTGAAGCTTCGTATTCTTTTATTAACCAATCGTTTTCATCTGCATCGCTATAAACATAATTCTTTCTTTCATTTCTATCTTTTTCAAGTTCTTTATAGTCAATTACAATATCATTCATAAATTCTTTACTAATATCTTGTGCTGCAATTGGTTGTCCATCTTCAGGTATTTCAACTAAACCTTTTTCCATTTCTCTAAATATTGTATCAGTTATTGATTGATCAAGATCACCTTCATGAATAGGTTCAGATGAAAATACTGGTGATTCGACATCTTCTTCGCTTGAGATATTAGTCTCATCGTTTGAGCTTGAACTTTCACTTGTATCTTCATCTTCGCCGTTTAACTCTTCTTTGTTGTTCGCCTTTGGTTGTTGTGTATCTGATTCTAAATCATCATGACCCATATTATCTGTAGGATCAAATTGATCTCCCTCAGATTCGTTTTGACCCTCACCATCAGTAAATTGTGGTGCTTGCATCAATTCTTCTTGATTTTCTTTTGTATATGCTAATATGTCTTTTACTAATTGTAATACTTCAGAAAAATCATCAGTATTCATAGCTCTATCATAGAAAACTTTTTCAGCTGGAATCATTGGTACATCTAATAAATTACCAACTTTAGCTTTTAGATTAATTTTATCGATAAGTTTTATTTGGCTCCAATCTTCGATACCATCACCAAAAAAACCATCATCATAAAGTTTTTTATAGCCTCTAGCAAATGGACCAACTAAACCAGGATATCTATTTTTAATTTTTCTTTCGATCCTAGCATCTTCAATAACGTTAATATATGACCTAGGACATCCTTCTAATTTTTCTGGGCTATCGTGCCAACCTTCATAGGGTGTTTCTAATGCATGACCAACTTCGTGACCAATAAGCAAATCATATACATCTTTACCTTTATCTTCCCACATAGGTAGACCTAACACACGATTCTTTATATCAAACCAGGCAGTCTTATAGTTGCCGTGTGAGATTGTTATATTTTCTTTTGCTAGTAATTTAGGTAATTGCATTCTGTAAACTCCTTATCAATATATGTATATTATACCACAGTTCTACACCATTGTAAACAGGTTTATGTAAAATAAATGCACTTTTTTTCACTCAGAACGAAATACTCAATATAACTTGAGTGAATAATGGTGGAGCTGATAGGAATCGAACCTACGACCTACTGGATGCAAACCAGTCGCTCTCCCTACTGAGCTACAGCCCCAATTATTTTATTTTAGAAAAATTCTTTTCTTTAATAAATTCTATTTTTGATCTAAACTTATTTTCTAATATATCGCCTTTATGAGATATAATGAATACATTCGTTCCATCTTCAAGTGTATTTAATATTTTAGTAAGATTATCAATACCATCATGATCTAAACTGGAATCAAATGTTTCATCAAGAACTAATAAGTTTGTAGCTGCACTATTTTTCATTTTGGCTATTTGCCTCCAAGTAAATAGTAATGATAAATCAATTCTTTGTTTTTCACCTTCAGAGAACGATGCATAGTTAAATGTATCTCTATGGCGAGATCTAATTGTTTCGTTAAAACCTTCATCTAAATGAAACGCAACAAAGAAATCTAACACTTGCAGATACTGATTTATAAGACGATTCATAACAGGTAAGTATTGTTTAATCACTTTAGTCTTAATACCAGTATCTTTAAGCATTTCCCCTATAACTTCATTGTATGTTCTTTCTTCAACATATTCGAGTTTCTTTTCAGTAATTGTTTCTTTTCCTTCTCTTAAAGAAGTCATTTCTTTTTTAGCAGTTTTTATATCACCACTTGATTGTAGCAAATTAGAAATTTCTTTTTGTGCATTATCTATTTCTTTTTGTATTATAGATATTTTATCGTTATTAGATATAATTTTTCTTTGTCTTTCTAACAATTGTGTCATTGCATTTTTAGAAGCTTCTATGTCTGCATAATTTTGATTAACTTCTGTCTTAAGTTTTTCCATTCCTTTTTGAACTTCTGCCGCAGACTTTTTAATTGTAGTAATTTTTTCTGTTTTTATATCAGCACTTATTTCTTGATCACATGTAGGACACTGATTATGATCTTCAAAAAACTTTGATTGTTTAACAAGATCTTTTATCTTAGATGAAAACTGTAAATCATAAGATTTTAATTGTGTTGCAGTAGATTTTAAATCATCAGATCTTTTTGTTTCAATATCAATATGGCTAGAAAGATTTTCACTTAAAGTTTCATTTTTATTAATTAAACTTCTTATATCATCTTCATAAGTTTTAATTGTTTCTTTTTTGTTTTCAACCATATCTTTATTGATTGATTGTAGATCTTTAATGTATTTTGTTTGACTATCAATTTTAGTTTTATACAATTCTATTTGATGATTGATATCTGTTAGTTCATCACGGATTTTAGAATTTCTTTCTTTTAGTAAGGTATTCATTTTACTAAAAATATTAATATCAAGTAAATCTTCTATAACAGCTCTTCTTGACCATGCAGGAAGTTGCATAAATGGAATGAATGAACTACTACCCAATACAACTACCTGATGAAATGATTTATGATTTAGCTTTAATATATTTTGTTCTAAAAACTTTTGATAATCTCTAGCATTAGAAGCTTGATTGATCATTTTATTATTTTGATAAATTTCGAATTTACCTGGTTTTATACCTCTAATTATTTTAAAGTTAGAGTCACCGATCTTAAATTGTACTTCAACTATAGTACCCTTTTTATTAATACTATTAATCATTTGATCTTTCTTAATATCTCTATGTGGTTTACCAAATAGACCGAAGGAAAGTGCATCTAACATAGTTGATTTACCTGCACCGTTTGATCCTACAATTAATGTTGAAGGTGTTCTATCTAATTCTATTTTAATTGTATCATTACCAGTTGAAAGAAAGTTTTTCCAACTTACACTTTTAAAATGTATCATACTATATAATCTTTCCTAGTTTTTTTTGCTGTATATTTTTTACCAGTTTTTCTTCCGTAATATTGTTCTTTTTCTATGCCTTTAGTGCCTTCTAAATTCTTGGTTAAGAAAAGATATAATATAATCATTACGACCCATATTATTGGTATAATAATAATTCCTTCCATTAAACTACCTCTAAATTTTGAGCTTCAGTATAAAGCTTTCTTAGCTCTACTTTTAAATGCTCTTTATCTAAATCTGTATCAACTGCTTCAACATAAGAATCTAAAAGTTGTGTTGTATCTTCCAAAGATACTTTTTCGTCTTCAACACTATCTCCTAAATATTCTTCGAAGCTTTCGGCAATTTTTAATTCATAAGTTTCAATACTTTGTAATTTATCGACAAACTTATCAAACATATACAAATCATTTTTATTTAATACTATAAGTTTAATAAATTTGTGTTTGCAATCACTAAAGTCATAATTATTATAATCATTATTTTGATCATCATAAATAATTTTTTTAAATATAGTAATTGGATTTCTTACAGGTAGAACTTCTCTTGTTTCTGTATCTAATACATGGAAATACTTAGGATCATCAACATCGGCCCATGTAAATTCAAATTGTGAACCTAAATAATCTACATTACCTTGACTTGATCTTGTATGAAAATGACCTGATAAAACTCTTTCAAATCTAGAAAAGATATCAGCATTCATACCATGCGGATTTGTAACACCTGCCATCATTTCAAAACCTTTTAGTTCTAAATGAGCACCAAGGAAAGGAGCTTTGCAGTTTAAAGCAAAATCAACATATTCTTTATAATTACTATTATTAATCCATGGAATAACAGCAACTCCTAGACCATTATAATCTAGTACAGTTGGCTTCATTATAATGTTTACATTACTGGTAAAATAACCAAGCAGTTCTTTGAGACTACACAATTCATTTGTATTTTTGAAATAGACATCATGGTTTCCGGGAATAATATCCATGGTAATCCCAGCATCACGCATAGGCTCAAGAAAATGCTTCCTATTAGTATTAAGTGCTTTGAAGTTGACGAATTTTCTATGTTCATAATAATCACCTAAATGAAGGATTTGTGTTATGTTATGTTCTTTTAAATAAGGAAAAAATATTTCTTCGTAAAATCTTTCTTGATATTTTAAAAATATATCCGAAGAATTACGCACACCACAATGAGTGTCATTCAATATTGCTACTTTCATATATTATACCATAAAGAGTTCTAGTTTTTCTTTCTCTTTCTCAACCTTTTTAAACTCTTTAAGCGCAGCGTCATTTGTTCGAACTCTACTAATTCTTTGTCTTAAAGTATCTACGTAAGCCATAGTTTCTTGAGCTCCGGCATCGTCCATACCCATTTGTGTAAAGTCCTCAATACCCATTTTTTCTATAAATTTAAACTTAATATCTTGTTGTTTTTTTTCTTTAGTAATTCTACGTATAAACGCAAAGTAACATATTTGTGTAAAATAACTAAATGCATTAGGTTTACCTGTTCTTGTAGTAGTACTGATATTATAGTTACCAATAGCTCTTAAACAGTTTTCTACTGCATCCATAACCATTTCTTCTCTATAAGTATACCTTACAAAGTTTGGTCTATGAGATAGTCCTTCTGCGATTTTTATAAAACAACGAGCAATATAGTCAGTCACCTTTGGTGGTGTTTCTTCCTTTGCCTTTGCTTCTTGGGCTAGTACTGCATAATCATATACAGCTTCTGAAAACTCTCTATTATTGACATAGTGAGGTTTTTGTTTAGCTTTCATATTCATTCATTTTCTCCATATATTAGATATATTATACCATAGTTTAAGCTAAATGTACACACATTTTTTTAACTTTTTTTTCATAAAACTGTTTACAAATCATCAAAAGTATGGTATAATAATATAGTCTACCGGGGAGGGTGGAGTATACTATTAATGTATTGTTGGTTCTTTTTCTGATTTGATTTCATCTAGATCATATCCATCCAAGGGATCATCATCATATAAGGGATCTAGATTGTTTTCTTTTAAGACTTTATCAAGTATTTCATTAAAAGAAGGTGGTCTTTCAGCATTCTCCTTTTTATTTACACTATAATTTATATAATGTTTTTTTGATTCATCATCTATTTCAACATGATTAATTACGTGTCTTTTAAACAATTTAAATATTTTTTTCTCTGAAAATGGAAACCATGGACTATACATCCACATTCCAATAGAATTAAGTTTTACAGAAACAGGTCTTTCTAACACGAAGGCGTTATCGTCTGAGTGTTGTACCAAACCTATTAGTTCTTCACCACTAGTCAATTTAAAATGTCTGATATTTACGTCTTTCATATTATATATTTATATCATGTAATTTATAATCAAATTTTTCTTTACTATAAATTTTAATTCTTTCTGCAGCGTGTGTTAGTGTGTAATTCTTTTTAGATTTCCAATGTAAATCATCTGCAATATCAAATACCTTAGTATTTATACCATCATCAGACTTTCTTAATCCTCGGCCGATTGACTGTAACACTCGTATTTGACTTTTACTAGGTGAAGCAAATATAATATTATGTAACCTCCTAATATTAATCCCTGTAGAAAAAGTACCCATGGAAGCAACAATAATAGCGTCGTTTTCTTTTTCAGTAATTTCTCTGATTTTTTCTCTGGTGTCAACATCAGTTTCTCCCGATACGTAAAATAATTTTCTTTCTTTATCTACCTTAGTTTTTAAAATATCGTGTAATGGCTTACCGTGTTTTTCAACAAATTGAAATAGTATTAATGTATTACCTTTTTGATCTACTGCTAAATTAGATATAAAATTATTACGAGGTCCATACTTTACAATAAAATCTACTTCTTCCTGATATTTAGATTTAGCAACCATTTTACATATATCATCTTTATACTTTAATAATAATACAAATATTTCGAGCTCGGCCAGCGATTGTTGTTGAATTAACTTTTTAGTAGTTGTGACTTTATAAACAGGACCAAATAAACCTTCTAATACTAATTGATGAGTTTGTGTACCATCTAATGTACCGGTAGTACCAATACGATATTCAGCATTAACACATTTTTCTAATATAGATGTAAGTGATTTAGCTTTAAAATTATGAGCCTCGTCACCGATTACCATAGTATAGTCTTTAAACCATTCTATGCCTAATTTATAAATTGATTGCCAGGTAGTTATTACAACTCTTTTATCTATATTATATCTTTCTTTACCTGAATATATTCTATGACAGTTATCTTGTACACTAAACTGATCAAACTGGGAATAGTCATCGAAGTCAGAATATAGCTGTTCTACAAGGGAAGTTGTAGGTACAATGATCAATATTTGACCATTTTTGTGCATTAAATGGTGTCTTATGGCCATATATATGATCAAACTTTTACCAGAAGCGGTTGGAGATAGTAATAATGACCTCTTTTTTTCCAATGCACACGAGAGTGCATCTAATTGATAGTCCCTAGGGGTTATATGGTCTCCTTGCACGCTGAGTGCAATCTGAGACAATAGACCATTTATATCAGGTATAACCTCAGATTCTGATTGATTATAGTTTGATAAATCAACTTCTAACTCATATTGTCTAGAATCTGCAAACTCTTTTATATATTCTAATAATCCACCGTATAGTGTTTTATATCTTAAATCAAATAATCGAATTTTTCCATCCCACATACGATTTCTATATGCTGGCATAAACTTATAACCTGGAACATAGAAACAAAAATGTTCTGCTAATTCTTGTTCTATACTTGGTTCAGTTTCGATGTGTAGAAAAACTTCGTTTTTCTTTTTGACCTTAATGATTTCCATTACATGCCGCTAGTAAATTTATTCCATTCAATTATGTTTTTAATATTTTGATGACGCCATTTAATATTCTCTAAAATTTCTTTTAAAGTATCAATAAGTTCTTGAGTGTATTGCATCTTGGCTTGATGTTCTTGAATTAGTGGATCTGCATCATAAAATCTATCCATATCACCTTTTAAAACTGTAAGACCATCGAGTGGATCATAATTCCATCCCAATTCATCAATTTCTTCTTTACTTAACTTGCCATTATAATGCAACCATTTGTTCTTAAGTAGTACCTTAAAGTCATTATCTAGCTTTTTGTATTTTAGCTTGTTAACAGAATATAGTTCTAGGTATTTAGAATGAAGTTTAGCAGAATCTCTTGCAGATTTATCTAAATCCATTTTATCGATAAGACAATCTTTTTTCCACATTTCATGTATTTGTTCTAATGTATTCATAATTTTTCCATAGTATATAATTTTATTTATATTATATTATACAACATATTTTTACAAAAGTAAAGGTTTACTTAAACTCAAAGTATGTGTACTTAAATGAAGCCGTAGCTTGCAAATATTCAATCTCAGTTTGTTGCGTAGAAAATTCTAATGCTGATAAAGATGTTGGAAATAAATCTCTAAACAATATTTCCTTTGTTGTATTATTGTGACTTGATAATATTAACAATGTACCATCAATCTTGCTTTCCCGTGTTGATACAATATCATGTAACCAATCGTATATTTCTAAATAGTTTTCCATATTTTCAGTTACATTAAATGTTACTTCTAAATTACTAAAGTTTAATCTATCTCCACCCATTGCTAAGTTAGTACCTTTATATGGTGTAGGACTTTCTGCTAATGTTAAATCAGGTAAAGAAACTGATGTACAAAAGTATTCAGTATTTTTGTATTTGTCAGAACTCAATTTTAATTGAAATCCAACGGGTGATAAAAAGTTTTTGTTAGTTGTAATAGCCATACTATTATTTATATGTTTTAAAAACTAGAATATAAAAAAAGGGAGACCGAAGCCTCCCTTTCCATAGTAAGTTATATAACTTATACCATGATTCCGTCAACTCTGAAGATTCTGAAGTAAGGATTACTTCTATCTGAACCTACAGATCCGTCGGTTGCTACGAATGGGTTAGCTACCATGCCATATCTAGTTTTAAAACCGATTCTTGGCTGGAAGTCTTCCTCACCGATTGCTTTAACCATTGTTAATGGTACGTATGGGCAGTAGAATACACCTGCGTCATATGGGTTAGCACCTCTGAAACCTACTGTTACGTAGTCAGGATTTGTACCACCAGCATATGGATCAACGTAAACTTTGAATCTACCGTTAAGAACACCAGCAAATGTATTACCAGTATCGTCAACGTTTAAGTTTGTTGATAATGCAGGGCTATAGTCTAACATGCCTGAAGCTGCTAATACTGAAGCAACATCTGAAGAACAGATAATGTAGTTACCTTTTCCTCTTCTTGTTTGCTTAGCAATAACGTTTGCTTCTCTTTCGATTTGCATGATAAGACCTTTTGCTCTTTCTGCCAACCATCTTCCGTCTGAATCTGTATTCATATTGAAGATACCTTTAGTAGCAACAGAAGCTTGACCTGCACCTAATTTAGCAGTTCTGTTAACAGTTCTTACAATCTCTCTGTTGATTTCCGCTAGGATTTCAGCTGAAAGAATATTTGCAAGTTCTGCTTCAGCATCAAGACCATGAATTGCTTTAAGGTCTTGAGCAAGTTCCATTGTGTACTCAGCTTTTAGTGCTCTAGACTTAGCAGTTACAGTAACCTTATCGATTGAGAATGCCATCTCACCGAAAGATCCACCTGATCCACCAGTTCCTAGTGCTTCTGCAGCAGCAGTTGAAAGACCACCACCAAAATCAGAAACGATTTCACCAGCTGTTTCACCTGTACCTAAATTGTTATCACCGTCATCAACAGCTGATTCTAGACCAGATGGTCCAACTTCTTGTGTTACAGATGAGTCACCTGAGAAAGCTGTATTAGCTTCGTCAAATAATGCTTCAGTACCACCTTGTGTTGAATACTTTGATTTCATTGCAAAGATAAGACCTGTTGGTCCACTCATTGGCTGAACGCCAGCGATATCATATGCAATCAAATTAGGCATAGCTCTTCTTACCAATGAGATAAGAACAGGGTTAAAGTTATCGATATTAGAGCCAGTTGCGTTAGCCGCGGCATCCTCTCCAAGGAAAGTGCCTTGAACTGCAGCTTTTTCTTCTCTAGCAGCGATTTCTTGGTTCTCTAATAGTCTTGCTGTAACAGCTTTTTTATGACTATCTTGTATATTTTCTAGATCAGTGTGCTCGAGAACAGGATTCCACTTCTCCATTAGTTTTGCGTCTGCGTTAAACATTTTTGTTTTTCCCCTATAGACTTAATTTATTTACTAAATTTTGAAATAGCTTGAGTATATCTAGCCATTACATCACTGACATCAGCCGGAGCCTCATCAGTACCAACTACATCTTGTACATCGTCTTTAGCTTCAACTACTTCTTGTTTAAAGTATGATTCTTTAACAACATTCACTTTCATTTCGAAAGATTCTGCGTCATCAAAATCAATATCTTCAACCAATGAAGCAAGTTTTTCAGCCTCTGTTAGTGCAAGACCAGAAGAAGCCTTTCTTACAATATCCGCTCTCTGTAAACCAGAAACAGATTCAGTAAGTCTGATATTATCTTCTGTTGATTTATTTAAGTTTTCTTCCAGTTCAGAAACTTGAGCAGATAATTCATCTACTAAGTCTACTTTACCTTCAGGAACTTCCACATAATGTTCTTTGAACACCTGTTGTAAAGAAGTCATGAAATCTTCAGCAATTTCAGTTCTAAGACCGTTATTGATTGCAACTTCATTATCATCCATCCAATTAGAAACAACATAGTTAAGATATGAATCTACCTTTTCTACTAATTCTGATTTGATAGAAGATACTTCTTCTTCTAAGTTTGAAACATACTCAGATTCTAGTCTATCTTTCTCTGCAGCAACTTTAGATTTTAAAGCAGCTTCGAAAACTATAGAAGCTTTCTCTTTGAATCCATCACTTAGTGTAGCTTCTTCAGCAACTAATGTATTAAGATCTTCTTGATAATCAATATGACTTACATCAACTGATTCATTTGGATCTTTTACAACCTTTTCAGGTTCTACATCTGGAGCTAGAATCTTCTGCACTTGTGCATAAATTTTCTGAGCTTGTTCTTTTTTAGCCTTTTTGACCATATCATGAACGCCTGCCATTAAAGCAGCTTTAGTTTTTGGCATTTCGACTACAGGCTTTTTGTCTTCGTCGTCATCTTCTTCAGAATCTTCCTTGACTTCTTCCTCATCATCGTCTTCACCTTTTTCTTCAGCTTCTTTTTTAGCTTTTGCTTCGAGAATATCCTCGTCTTGAACTTGTTCGTCTTCAACGAGCTCTTCTTCCACAAGCTCTTCAGCATCTGATACGTCTTCGACTAGTTCATTATTTAATTTAACTTCGTCTACTGACATTTTTATTCTCCTATTAAGAATTTACAAGTTTAGAGAGGAAATTTTTAAAAGCTTTGATTTCGACATCGGCCGATCTCATATTCTTTGCTTCCTTGATTTCAGTCTCAATTTCTTCAACATGCTGTGCACAAAGAACGCCATTATTCCATACCCAATCAACACCTTCCATAACTCCATTAACAAATGCTTCAGGAGCTGAAGGGTCTTGAACGATATCAACAGTGGATAACATAAAGTCATCTTTCACATACATGGCGCCGCTTTTTTGTACAAGACTTCCCATACCACGACTTGATACACCAAGCTTTACTCCACCTTCGAGTAGACCTTCTACAATCTTTCCCATAGGGGTTTGTAAAATTGATGCTTTTCCTACAACATTACTTCCTTCAAATCTGAGATCAGTAATCTTGTGCGAAACTTTATCTAAATTAATGGTAGGACCTTCAGGGTGGTTTAATTCCCCAACTGCTCTACCAGTATTTACTTGTTCTTTTACATATTTTTCTACAGCTCTTTCTAAAATATTTTTTGGATAAACTCTTCCATTTCTATTTTTAGAATCGGCTTGCATGAAAACGCCTTCTATTACAAGGCTTTTCTTTCCATTAACTTTTTCTGTTATGACATTTAAGTCACTTTCTATATATTCTGCAATTAGCTTCATATCTTTTCCTGTTACATGAACATATCATTTAAATCACCCATTAATTTTATTAGGTCATTTTTATTTTTAGGAATTTTAAATCCTAAAGCTTTTAAATCTTTTAAGGGCATATTTTGTTTGCCTGCATTTTGTGATGCACCGCTTATTTCGTATGTTACACCTTTTTTTGTATCAAAAGTAGCCATCATATGAGTACCATCGGCACCTTTAGGTAACTTAACTTTAACTGGTCCAAACTTGGCTTCGTCTAATTTTTGCCTCATTTCGACAAACGTTAACATTACTCTTCCTCTTTCTTAGCTGCTACTCTATCTTGCATTGTTGATGCTAATTCAATCTTCTTAGCATCTAAAGCATCTGAAATTTTTCCAGACATTAAGGCATCAAAATCTTTTCCAGCCTTAACATTTTCACCATTTTTAATATTATCTATTAAATTTTCAATACTCATTTTTACTTTCCTCGTGTATATATTTATAAAAAATTATATGTCAAGATCATCATCTCCCTCGATTTCACCTGACTTTTTCTCCGCTTCAATTTGGTCTTTAATATCAGCAATCTCATCATCAGATTGTCTTAATATTGTTTTTCTGACCCACTCATTTGAAATATATTTACCAACGTATTCATCCATGGTACTTAACATTTCAAATCTTTCTCTAATTATTTCAGACTCTTTTAATTCTGAGAAATAATTATCTTCTAGATAATCATAAGAAATATTTTCTTTTAAGTTTTTCCAATCATCTTTGGTAATAACACCTTTTAACATCAACTGAGTCTTTAACAGTTGCATGAATATATCACTAAATCTATTTCTTAATCTATCAATAAACTTTTTAAATTTAACTTCATCACGAGATATTTCAGTAGCTCTTCCTAAGTTAAATCCTGATTCTTGTTCTAATCTATTTACTGGTACATTTAAACTTCTATATAGTTTCTTTTGGAAGTATAATATATCTTCGATTTGCCCAAGGTTTTCTCCTCCGGGTAATGTCGATATTTCTGTACCTCTACCACCTTCTCTACGCGGTAGGAAGAAGTCTTCCAACATTGACATATGCTTCTTATCATCTTTAATATCTCCAGTTTTTGCATCATAAACCAATTTATTTCTATACTGGTTCATTATATTCTTTAGATATTCTTCTGCTTTACCTTTTGGTAAGTTACCTACATCAATATAAA
>TARA_B100000963_G_C22640523_1_pt1 | contig 18758 bp, 14 predicted proteins | sample TARA_B100000963 | Tara Oceans TARA_B100000963 (sample SAMEA2622097) | marine metagenome | biome: marine biome (ENVO:00000447); feature: surface water layer (ENVO:00002042); material: "saline water (ENVO:00002010), including plankton (ENVO:xxxxxxxx)" | depth 5 m | reverse complement strand
CCGGCAAGGAGCTTACCATGATATCCTGAGGCACGAATTTCCATGTCCACCAACTCAAAAATTTCGCCCATGCGACATCGGATGATTTCAGATAAGGTTCTCACCGAGATTTGTCTTGGTTGCCCTCCATTAACTCTTGGAATTGAAACCACTTGATGTTTTGCCGAGTCTACTGAAATCGCTGCGCCAAACTTTGTTTTAAGTTTTTCTGCTTGATCTTCAAGAATATGGCATCCATGTTGGATATCATTGGTGATAACCTGCCCCCCAAAAGGAATAACAGCTGAGTGGCGGATAACATTTTTATGGAAGATGGCAATATCTGTTGTGCCACCGCCGATGTCCACAAGAACTACTCCCGCCTCCTTCTCTTTTTCAGAAAGAACTGCAGCCGATGAGGCAATCGGTTCTAACACCAGATTCTTTAAAGTGAGTCCAGCTCGCTTAATCGATTCTTCGATCATTTTTGCTGCTTGGATTTTTCCTGTGATTACATGGAAATTTGCACTTAAACGACTACCCATACAACCAACGGGCTCCAGAATATTTGTTTGGCTATCTATAGTATATTCTTGAGGTAGAACGTGAATTATTCGCTCATCAGGGCCAACAGCGGTATTGTACATTTCGCGAGTCAACCGCTGTACTTCGTCTTCTGTGATATCCGTATTGGGTTCTTGCATATTGATAACATGCATTTGCTGACTGCTTCGAATATGCGAACCAGCGATTCCTACGTAGACTTCATCGATTTTTTTACCTGAAGTGGCTTCTGCAATACTAACGGCCTTCTCTATGGCTTCTTGTGTCTGTCGTACATTTTGGACTTGACCACGAACGACACCGTAAGACGGAGCTTTACCCACCGCTATAATCTCTAGCTTGCCCTCTTCAAGCTTTTTTGCAACAAGAGCGGTGACCTTTGTGGTTCCAATATCAATACCAACACAAATGTTGTTTTCCATTTCTTTCTTTATTTCTTTAGTTCTGTTTGAGACGACATATTACCTGACCTTCATAGCGTGTATCCAATTCCTCAACCAGGTGCCAATCCAAGGAATGAAACTTAGCTTGATAGAAAGCACTTAGATCTTGCATTTCCTTTTTTACAGCATCTGGACGTCCAATTCGTACATGGTGTCCACTGATTGACGTAACCAGGATTAACTGGCTTGCACTATCCAAGTGAATTTGCTCTACAATCGCCTCAAGGAAGGGATCTTCGCTTATTGACTCAGCATATTCTCTCAATGTATTTTTCAAAGAAAATTCAGCCCAAAAGTGATCATCTGGTATACTACCAGAACACACCAATAGCTTTCCTGTAAAGATATCAGATACAGGAGCTGAGTTACCATTTTTGTCAACATAGTATTGAACACCATGATTGTTTATAATATGTAAGATCGCATGCTTTGGCTGAATGTCTAGAGAGAGAATTCCCTCATTATTCAAATAAACTTCTGCATCGTCTATCCAATTAGAATTGGATAATCTTGATTCTATCTCCTCTTCATTGACTGCTGAACGCTTTGTTTCACCTACTTGAAGATTATATTCCTCGGTTATAATTGCGAGAACAAAAGCTTCATCAATCATAGCATTATCGCCTTTTTTAATAGTTATATCTATTTCATTTACAGTACTTTGCATCCAAAAACGATCCATTTCTGAAAAAGATAATAAGGCTACAATTCCGAGAAGAACAAACGCAGTATTAAGCAATTGCGCTCGAGAAAAAATCTTACGCTTTACCATAGGTCAAATCAAGTTTTTGCTGAATAGAAGGAATCAATGCGGAAATATCTCCAGCGCCTGCAGAGACAACAAAGCCCTTAGGCAAAGTGTCCACAAGAGACAACACTTCCTCTTTATCGTGCTGCAGCGTTTTACAAAAAACCGTAACGTGATCAGCAACTAATGCACTAGAAACGCCCTTTATCGGTTTTTCACGAGCCGGGTAAATCGGAAGAAGAATAACTTGGTCTGCTGCACTTAATGCCTCTCCAAACTCCTTGGCAAGCATCTGCGTCCGCGTAAATAGATGGGGTTGAAATATGACAACTACTGGCCAGCTAGGCTCCATACTTCGCAGTCCGTGGATCAAAGCCGTAATCTCACTTGGATGATGCGCATAATCATCTATGTAAGTCCATCCTTTTCCACCCGTTATAACTTGGAATCGGCGTTTTACGCCAGGGAAAGTTGATAGCGCTTCCATGGCACTATCAATCGAAAGGTGATGATTTTGAGCCACTGCAATGGATGCTATTGCATTCTTTACATTATGAATACCCCCTAGTGGGAGGTACCCTTTATACTCCTTACCTCCTACAGTAAAGACATAAGTAAAGGCACCGCCATCCCATTGAGCTTTACTCAACCTCCATTTACTTTGAGAAGATGATCCATAGGTTGTTCGAGATAGACCGGGATTACAAGATCTAGGTATACCAACATCAGGACCAAGAATTAAGTATCCATCAGAGGCAATACCACGAATAAAACACTCAAATCCACGTTGAACGCCTTGTAAATCTCCATAAATTTCTAAATGATCAGCATCGATAGTTGAAATAACTGCTGTGTTAGGCCTCAAGTGCAAAAAAGACCGATCAAACTCATCCGCTTCGACCAAAAAAATATCTCCCTCTCCTACTAGCCCCCCTTCTTGACCAATAAATTGTCCTCCGATAAATCCGGTGATCGGCTTAGAATTGGCCAAGAATATATGCGCAATCATAGAAGTAATGGTTGTCTTGCCATGACTTCCCGCGACAGCTATTGTAGTTCGATTTTGTGTCAACAAGCCCAAACACTCCGATCGTTTTAATACACTGATAGACTTGCGTTGAACGGCTTGTAGGAACACTGGATTATCCTTACTTATGGCTGGTGTGTATACTACTAAATCAACAGCTGCAGGAATTATATCATCCAACGTATACCCAATTCGAGCACCTCTAGCCTCCAAGTGATGAGTTATAGAAGTAGCCTTGCGATCATATCCAGATACATCAACCCCTTGATTGAGAAAATAGTGGGCAAGCGTATTCATCCCTGCCCCACCAATACCAATAAAATAGATGTGTCCTATTTGAGAGAGGTCGTGTTGGTATGCATAGTAGGGAAGGTTACCTTGCTTCAAAATGTATTGTACAATATCGTGGGCTGCATAGGGCTTGGCAAATTGCTCAAGAGCAATAGACAGCTCTTCTTGCCGCGCCTTGTCTTCCAACAAATGAATCACTTCATGGGCCATTTGCTCTCGGGCATTCTCATCGGAAATCTTAATTATGGCCCGAGCATCCACCATAGCTTGCGCATTTTTATTTTGATGATCTTCAGTAACATTAGGGGATGGAATCAAAATAGAGGGCTTGGCAATTAAGGCTAATTCAGATATGGTCGAAGCACCTGCTCTAGCAACAATAACGTCAGCTGCCAAATAGGCTAGATCCATACGATCGACATAAGCCATCACCTTAACACTTTCAGAATGATAAGCTTTAAACCGCTCATAATAATAGGAGCCCGACTGCCATATTACTTGAATTTCCTTTTCTCGAAATAGTGAAAGCGCTAAGGCCATACTATCGTTGAGGGTCTGCGCCCCGAGACTTCCACCCGTCATAAATACTGTAGGGCGTGTTGCATCAAGACCGAAGTATTCACATGCTTCTTTTTTCGTAATCGAAGGATCCACCGTTGAACGAATGGGATTTCCTGTAATTTCTAGCGAAGTATTACTAAAGTATTGTTGCATATTGGGATAGGCCACAAAAGCTGCATTAACCTTTTTTGCAAGAAGTCTATTGGTCATGCCTGGTGCCGCATTTTGCTCCTGTAAATACGTCGGAAGCCGCATCCACTGGGCCATTTTTAAACAGGGTCCACTAGCAAACCCACCTAGACCAATAACAGCATCAGGCTTAAAGGATTTTAAGATCTTGTAGACTTTAACGAAGCTTATCAAAAGCCGAAAAGGAAAAAGCAAATTGGCCATGGAAAAACCTGACTGGATTCCGCGTACAGGAAGACCTATAATAGAGTAACCGGCCTCTGGAACCCTTTTCATTTCAACCTTGCCGCTGGCTCCGACAAATAGAATTTCAACCTCATAGGGTAACTCCTTGAGCGCGTCAGCAATAGCAATAGCAGGATAAATATGACCTCCTGTGCCACCACCACTGAGTATAACGCGTAGGGGAAGTCTTACAGCCATGAGTTATATGCGATTTATATGTTTTACCAGATCGCCCCCCGCCTCCTGCTTTCCTATATTCAACTCTTGACTCACACTAAGAATTATTCCCATGGCAATGCTCGTAAAGATCATGGAACTCCCACCCATACTTACCATAGGAAGCGTAAGGCCAGTAACAGGAAAGAGATTTACAGCAACCGCCATATTTGTAAATGCCTGGAATACAACTAACAGGCACAACCCAAACGCAAGAAAAACAGGGTAGGCCTTGGGTGCCTTGAGTACCATGCGAATGGTTCGAAAGAGTATGATTAGATATAAAAGTATAATCACAAATCCCCCTAAAAGACCATATTCTTCTATGATGATTGCATATATGTAATCTGAGTAGGGATGGGGTAAGAAGTTTTTCTGTTTAGAGTTACCCGGACCATTAGGGAAAATTCCTCCTCGTGCAATAGCAATCTCGGCCTGTCGGACTTGATACATATCCATCGCCTTTTGGCTAGGATTGGAATATCCTTCAATTCGATGCTTCCAAGTCAAGAGTCGTCCTGCACTCTCGAGTTTGGTATCGGGTGTATTACTGAGAAAAAGTATGAAAAGAATTGCCACCAGCAGCATGAGTGCCGCAACACTGAAAAGTTGAAGTAAATGGACACGGCCAATAAATAAAAGCAAAAAGGAGGTTGCAAAAAGAATGACTGCCGTAGATAAGTCATGAATTGCTATCAGAAAACATATACCAACAATAAAGGCGATTGCAGGCACAAAAGTTTCCTTAAAGGACTTGATGTTATCTTGTTTAAGGGATAAATACCGAGCTAAGTACATCACCAGCGTAATCTTGGCAAAGTCAGACACCTGGAAACTTATGCCGAAAACCCTCACCCACCTGCGTGCGTCATTGATGTCATTACCCCAGAAAAGAACAAGAATGAGAAGAAAAATACTCAGTCCAAAGAATGGGAAAAAGATGTTTTGAGCAAATAATCGGTAGGGTAACAAATGAAAAAACCACATCAATAAAAGACCAATACCAGCCATTAAAAATTGCTTCCCTAAATAATGTTCTGTATTACCATCTTGTAACTTGTAAGCTAAGGTCCCTGTGGAAGAATACACGGCGAGCATGCCAAAAATGGAAAGCATTATAACGGCAAACCATATTACACGGTCACCTTGTATAAAACGGCTATACCTCGATATCATAACTCACGCACGGCCTGTTTAAATTGATCTCCGCGATCTTCATAGTTGGTAAATCGATCGAAGGAAGCACATGCAGGAGAAAGAATAACGCTATCACCCGGATCGGAAAACTGATAGGAAACCTGAACAGCCTCAGCCATTGAGGAAACATTGATACAAATTCCGACATGCTTGGCAAAGGCCTCGTGCAGCTTACGATTGTCTGCACCAATACAAACAAGAGATTTCACTTTTTGATGAACAAGCCCTTCAAGAATTGAGTAGTCATTCCCTTTGTCGACACCACCAGCGATCCAAACCACATCGGTATTCATAGCCTCTAAAGCATACCATGTAGAGTTTACATTAGTTGCCTTTGAGTCATTGATAAAACTCCTACCCCCAATACGTAAAACTCTTTCCATACGGTGAGGTAATCCGTCAAAACGTTCTAAACTCTGCCGAATGCTTGGATTGGTTACCTCTAAGGCGCGAGCAGCCATTCCTGCAGCAAGAGAATTATATACATTATGATTTCCCTTTAAGATTAAATCGTTCATAGCAATAGTTATAGGGTTTGTAGAAAAGTTAAAATGAAGCTCGCCGTCCTCTGCAAAGGCTAAGCAAGTAGTTTGTTGAATTGAAAATTGTTGAATAATCGCAAGGCTTCCCTCCTGTTCAAGTAATTGGGCAATGGGTTGGTCATCAGCCGATAGAATAAGAATATCCTCTGACTGCTGATTTTCAGTAATGCGCCATTTCGATTGGGCATACAAGTCCATAGAGCCATTGTATCGATCTAGGTGATCGGGTGTGATGTTTAATATCACGGCAATATCTGGACGAAAGGCATCGATATCATCAAGCTGAAAACTGCTGACTTCGACAACAAAGCAATCCACATCGTGTTCGGCGACAAAACGTGCATAGCCCATACCCACATTGCCGACGAGTGCAGAAGGAATGCCTGCCCGTTGTACCATATCAAAAATCCAGTTTACCGTAGTTGTTTTGCCATTACTACCTGTTACGGCTACCACCTTTCCCTTATGAAAAAGCCATGCCCACTCTAGTTCACTGATTATTTTTTGTCCTCGCTTACGAGCATCGATAAGCACTGGAATATGATTGGGAATACCCGGACTTTTTATAATTAAATCAGCCGCTTGAATTCGAGTAAGATCATGCCCTCCTTCTTCATAAGGGATATCATAATGATGTAAGTCTTCTTTATAGCGAGCTTTAATCATGGCAGCGTCGCTCACGAAAACGTCATAGCCTTTCTTTGTAGCCAAGATAGCCGCCCCAACTCCAGATTCACCGCCACCTAATATCACAATGGACGTCGATAAACTATATGTCGGCTTAACCATCATCGAATCTTAAGGGTTATGATTGAAAATGCTGCCATTGCAATGGCTATAATCCAAAAACGCGTCACGATCTTCGTCTCATGCCAGCCTTTCTTTTGATAGTGATGATGGAGGGGAGACATCAAAAAGATCCTTTGTCCTACCCCGGTTTTTTTCCTAGTGTACTTGAAATAAGCTACTTGAAGAATCACCGAAAGGTTCTCAATTAAAAAGATTGCGCAAAGGACCGGTATGAGTAACTCCTTGCGCAACAAGATCGCCAAAGAGGCTATAATTCCACCAAGGGCAAGGCTCCCAGTATCTCCCATGAACACCGTTGCTGGATAACTATTGTACCACAAAAAGCCAACACATGCTCCAATAAAAGCCGCGAGATAAACGACCGTCTCTTGGGAGTTTGGTATATACAGTATATTAAAATATTCCGCCAAAACAATGTTTGACGAGACATAGGCAAAAACAAAAAGGGTAACCCCTACGATAGCGCTCGTTCCAGTAGCGAGACCATCCAATCCGTCGGTAAGATTCGCTCCGTTAGATACAGCCGCAATAATAAATATGACCATCGGGATAAAAAATAGCCAAGCATATTGCCTTGTCTTCTCACTATTTGTAATCCATACTAATGGTGCCTCATAATTGAATTCATTGCCTTTGAAGAAGGGGATATTTGTCACAGGCTCCTTGATTTTAACAAAGAAATGCCTGTCACCCCCTTCATCGCGTATTGAAGAAATTCGAGAGGACTCAAAGCGCTCCACCTCATGTTGAGCAATCTCCTGCTTTACGTAGATTTCTGGATGGAGATACACCGCACACCCTACGATAAGTCCCAAGCCCACTTGACCCAATATTTTAAATCGTCCGGCAAGCCCTTTCTTATTTTTCCTGTAGACTTTTATATAATCATCTAAGAACCCAATCAGTCCCATCCAAATTGTACTTACAATGAGCAATTCGGTGTAGATATTTTTTAAATCACCGAAAAGGATCAGCGGAATTAGAATAGCCGCTAGAATTATAATTCCTCCCATAGTAGGAGTGCCCGCCTTTTCATTTTGACCTTCTAATCCCAAATCCCGGATAGACTCTCCGATTTGTTTTTTACGCAGAATACTAATTATACGGCCACCAAAGATTAGCGAAATGAGAAGGGAAACAAAAAGTGCAAGTCCAGCCCGTACAGAAACATACTGCATGATACCTTCTCCATAGAAGTCATAATTAGATGATAGAAAGTTCCAAAAATGATAAATCATGACCCGACAGATTTTAGTGCATCAAACAAAACTTTACCATCATCGAAAGGAAAGACCTCGTCCCCAAAGACTTGAGTCGTTTCATGCCCTTTGCCGGCCACAAGGACAATATCATTAGGCTGAGCCATACTTACCGCTTTATAAATTGCTTCCTTGCGGTCAACAATAATCGAACACTTACGTCGAGAGGATAGCTCAACTCCCTGAAGCATTGCTTGACAAATATCTTCAGCTTCCTCATTTCGTGGATTATCTGCAGTAAAAATTACTTGGTCGCTTAATCGAGCAGATAATTGACCCATTTTGGGGCGCTTGGTAACATCTCGATTCCCACCACAACCGATTACGGTTATGATACGCATTCCTCCACGCAGAACCTCTCGTATGACCTCTAACACTTTTTGAACAGCATCAGGCGTATGAGCATAATCGATCAAGCCTGTTATCTGAGTTTCTTCAGTTAACACAATTTCCATGCGACCCTTAGCCCCCCGTATAACAGATAGGGTACGTAGTATGTCCTCTTCTGTGCTTCCCAACAAATGAGAAGCAGCATAAACCCCTAATAAATTTGTGGCATTAAACCCACCAATCATATGGGTATGTACCTCAGCACCGTCAATATTGAGTACTAATCCAGCAATATCCTGCTCTAATACTCGAACACGGTAGTCTGATGGGCTATATTGACTGTAGCTATAAATTGAAGCCTTGGTATTTTGCACCATATAGCTTCCATTTTTATCATCAATGTTTACCAGTGCAAAAGCCGATGAATGCAGGCCGTCAAATGCAAGCTTCTTGGCATCCCGATAGGCTTTCATGGATTTATGATAGTCTAAATGATCATGCGTCAAATTCGTGAAAATCATGCCATCAAAAGCTAGGGCAGATGGACGGCGCTGAACCAATCCATGAGAAGAAACCTCCATAAATACGTGACTGCAATTGAAATTCGCCATCTCGCGCAGCATGGAGGAAATCTGTCGTGCGTCAGGGGTTGTATGAGTAGCTTCTACCACCCGGCTTCCAATGCGAATAACATTTGTTGAAATCAAGCCACACATATGACCAAGGTGCGTATGAAGCTCCCATAGCATGCTTGCAATACTTGTCTTGCCATTCGTTCCCGTTACGCCCACAAGTTTAAGTGTCTTCGAAGGGTTGTCATACCAATTTTCACAAAGCCTAGCATAGGCCTTATCGCTCCGTAGAACTCGGATGTAAAGTACCTGCTCATCTACTGACTCAGGTATTCGCTCGCATAAAATTGCCCGGGCTCCTGCTTTAATGGCTTGGTCAATGTAATTGTGTCCATCAATATGGCTTCCATTTATCGCCACAAACATCATGTCTGATTTCATTTTGCGAGAATCGCAAGTGAAGTCGTGGATGGCTAGGTCTGTATTACCCAGCACCTCTAGCATGTTTACTTCATACAATATGTCACGTAAGTTTTTCATTGTAAAACAAGATGTATTTTGCTGTTCTTATCAACGAGACTTCCCGGCTCGGGCCACTGCGTTGTCACGTAACCATATCCTTCACAACTCATCCTGTATCCATATTTTGAACAAAGACTTACGGCGTCAGACAAACCCATTCCCATTAAGTAGGGAACTTTATTCTCCTCCGTCCTATATCGGTCATCTGTGCTGATTGTTGCATAGTCATTAGACTTATCTAGATCAACTTGGCTAATCGCATAGAGCGGTTGCTCTGAATCAATGTTCAACAGATTGGAAAGAATCTGCCAATCATCCGAAATCATGGAACTCATTGTCACTCCTTCGCTAGCAAGCAATGCCGGGGGCATTTGACTTAGCTCTCCAATTCTTGCATAAGCGAACTCAGCTATATCACCGAATACCGGAGCAGCTGTGCTCCCTCCTCCAATACCATCATGTTCCTTGGCGTCGATGTAGGACAAAACGACAATCATGCTGTATTGAGGTTTCTCAACGGGGAAGAATCCGCAAAACAACGCCCGCTTCATGTCATCCTCGTAAGCATATTCTCCATCTTTAATTTTGGTAGTGCCTGTTTTGCCACATATCGACACGTTGCGAGAGGAAAGTGCATTATGCGCCGTTCCCCTCGAGTCGTTGACGACAAGCTTCATCATCGAAGTAAGGTCTTGAGCTGTTTGAGCAGACATCAATCGGCCTAGCTCATTGGTGGGAAATGCTTTGACAGTTTGACCAAGCTTACTCGTATGACTTACCAAACGAGGTTGCACGGCAATACCCTTGTTAGCAATCGCATTGTAATGGGTTAAAATATGCAGAGCCGTAAGCTGCAAGCCATAACCAAAAGACTTCCATGCTTTATCAATAATGCCCCAAGATTCAACCGCGGGAATCTTTAGTCCTTCTTCTCCGTGTATTGTTATTCCTGTCCTTTCAAAGGGGAATTGTTCCAAGAGGGCATCGCGAAAAGACACATTATTTGGAAAAAGTTCATCTACCATTTGAACTATACCAATGTTTGAAGAGTACTTTATGATATCATACGCATCATAGTAGTCCTTCTTTGGTCTAGACGAAATAGGAACCCTTTCGCCTGCCACGCGAAAATCACCATTGTGCATGGAGACAAGTTTATCTAGTGGCATACCATGTTCTAAGAGCGCCGACATTACAGGAACCTTCATCGTAGATCCAGGTTCGAATAGAGTACCTACAGCATGATTATAATTTTCAACATACTGACCTTCGCCATTGCGTTCTAAATTGACCATGGTTAATACATTGCCTGTATTGACTTCCATTAATACGACACATCCATTTTTTGCATTGCACTCTTCTAGGCTTTTGCGTAGGGTTGCATCGGCAAAATCTTGCAAATCAATGTCTAATGTTGTATGAATATCTAGTCCAGGATCGGGCTCAACATCATCACGTTCAATGTGTGGCAGTGTTGTTTGTTGGGATACAACCTTTCTAAAGACCAAACCCTTTTCACCTTCTAACTCTGTATTGAAGTAGTGCTCAAGTCCGACAATTCCCTGAGACGTATCACCTGTTTGTCGTATGTAGCCGATCGTGCGTTGAGCCAATCCTCCAAAAGGAAGCATCCGATCAATAGAATGCTCGATGATTAGACCTGACGTATACCGACCTCGATCAAACCAAGGAAAAGATTTTATGCGCTCTTTTTGGCTATAGGTTAAATCATCGGCTAAAAAATAATACCGTGCACCACTAAGATAGCCCCGTTGCACATGGTCCATCCACTGCTCGCTTGTTTTATAATCGAACACAGAGGCAAGCGAATCGCACAACTCAGGAAGCAATTGAACAAACTCCTTGCCTTGGACATCCTCAATCTTAAAATCCATGTGTAACGAATACAGTTTAACCGTGGTAGAAAGGAGTCGGCCATCTGAAGTGAGTAGATTACCACGCTGAGCAGGAATCACTTCAACGGTCACCTCTAGGCTATCTGATTCAGCAATCAATTCGTCACCATATTTGTATTGGGTAAATCCGGCGCGTCCAAAAATGATCAATCCAAAAATTGCCAATGCAATGCCTATAACCCAAACGCGCCATATTATATCAACCCGTTTATTCATCAGCCGAAATTTTGATTGATTCTAAAGGTTGGTTTGGTACTTGCAGACCTATTGTATCGACGCTTTTACTGACTACCATTAAGGTAGACTCTTGCATAAAATCAGCCTTTTCATTCAGATAGGTCCATCGCAATTCATCAATAGTATCCTGATCTCTATCGTACTCCTTAAGCATGGACTCCACCTGATGGTTATTTGCGACATGAATTCCACATAAAACCGCTAGAAATATCACAAAAGGCATACTTCCCCACTGGCTGCTTACTATTTTAAGAGGCGTCTTCTTTGGTGTGGTATTTGAAGATTTGCTCATGGTCTATTTTGCCTCTTGGTTTACCTTAAACGCTACACGCAGCCTTGCACTTCGGGCTCTAGCATTTTTTGCCACCTCTGCTGAACTAGGCGTTTGACTATGCACTTTATCTTCCTTCCAATTGGATGGCTGCACCCCGAAAATTGAATCATACGATTCTTGAGATGTACCAATTCCTTTGATTGCTCTTTTTACCAAACGGTCTTCCAGTGAATGAAAGGTTATTATTGCCATGTAACCCCCTGGCTTTATACATTTTGGCAGGCTATCAAGAAAATCCGTTAAAGAAGACAGTTCCTCATTTACCGCGATGCGCAGGGCCTGATAAACTTGTGCCAAATATTTTTCTTTTGGACCACGGATTACCGGTTCGATCCAGGCATTGAAATCTTGAGTTGTTTCAATGCTACCTAATGAAGGATGGGCTTGAAGTCTTTTGACAAGCTCCTTTGCATTACGCACCTCACCATAACTCGAAAACAAATTGAGGAGATCTTCAGGTGTAGAATCCAATAAGATATCCTTAGCAGTCTTTCCATGATTGTAATTCATCCTCATGTCTAAAGGACCGTCAAAACGGGTGGAAAATCCCCTCGCACCCTGGTCAAATTGATGGGATGAAACCCCTAAATCAGCCAGAACGCCGTCAACTTGGCCAATTTCAAAATAATTTAGAAAAGATTGGATAAACCGGAAATTTCTCGGAATAAAAAGAAGTCGCTCGTCGGACAGCAAATCCGCATTGAGCTTAGCATCGGGATCTTGATCAAAGGCAATTAGTCTACCCTTTGAACCGAGACGGCTAAGAATAGCGCGACTATGCCCACCGCCTCCAAAGGTTGCATCGACATAAGTTCCATTTTCCTGGATATGCAATGCGTCAACGGCTTCTTCTAGCATAACTGGAATATGGTAGTTGTCCATGACCATCATTCGTCAACCGATAAATCGCCAAGTACATCTTCTGCCAAATCAGCAAAGTTGTCCGAACTGATATTGAGTTCCGCTTCATAGCGTTTGCTATCCCAAAGCTCTAAGGTGTTCTTCCCTGGCGTTAGAATGGCCTCACCAGTTATTCTAGCATATTCAAGCAGATGCTTCGGAAGATTTAATCGATCTTGCCCATCGAGCACCACCTCGGTAGCCCCTCTCATAAAATAACGTATGAAACTCCGCTCTTTTTTCTTGAATTGATTTAAGCGTTCTATTCTAGACCTCACCTTTTCCCATACATCAATAGGATAGATTTCAAGGCAGGACTCAAAGCCGCGATTGACGACAAAACGGCCTTTGTTTTCGGGCTTCATCTGTTGCTTTAAACCACCCGGCAAACGCATACGACCCTTAGCATCGATTTTAACGGTATGTTCTCCTAAAAACGCCACTTTTCTTTCTAGTGTAGATAAAACTACATTAAAAAGCCAATTATTACCACTTTTTCCCACTAACAACCACTAACATTTCTTCCACAGAAGACAAAAAAAATAGTGGATAACTATACTTATAGTCGATTTGACAAGGTATTACTTACCCTTATCAACATACATTTTCAAGAAAAAAATATTCGTAAATCGCCGATTTACCCAGAAATTGCATGAATTCCCGGCAAATTTTTACCCTCGAGAAGCTCCAAAAGCGCACCGCCACCAGTACTTATAAAAGACATTGACGAAGCTAAATCAAACTGATGTACAGCGGCCACAGAGTCTCCTCCGCCTATTAGGGTGTATGCTCCTTGATTGGAAACGTTTGCAAGCGCTTCAGCCACCGCCTTACTACCTGCCTGGAAAGAAGGCATTTCAAAAACACCCATTGGGCCGTTCCATATAACGGTTTTAGCTTGTGCGATAACCTCAGCGTAGTTCGATGCTGCCTGTGGACCAATGTCAAGACCCATCCAGCCTTCAGGAATACAATCACTTGAACAAACCTGGGTTTTTGCATCATTGGAAAATGCATCGGCACATACAGAATCCACAGGAAGGTGTACCATACAACCTTCAGAATCTGCCAATTCAAGCAATCGCCTTGCATCATCAAAGCGATCTTCTTCGCATAAAGAATTCCCTATTTGGCCGCCCTGCGCCGCTTTAAATGTATAGGACATTCCACCGCCTATAAGGATGGCATTCACTTTCCGACAAAGATTTTCAATAATCATCAGTTTATCCGACACCTTGGCACCTCCTAAGATGGCCACTTTAGGTGCATCACCCTGAGTAAGCACATTATTTGCATTATCGATCTCCGCTTGCATAAGTAGGCCAAATGCTCTGTGTTCAGCAGAAAAGAATTGGGCTATTCCTGCAGTTGATGCATGCGCCCGATGTGCAGTTCCAAAGGCATCATTGATGTATACATCACCCCATGTGGCTAACTGTTCTGCAAATGCAGGATTATTTTTCTTTTCCTCAGGATAAAACCGAAGATTTTCCAAAAGAACAACCGATGGATTGGACGCTAAGCACGCTGTCTGAAGAGAAGCATCTCCACAATCCTCAACAAAAGCAACTGGCATCCCGAGTTTTGCCTCTAATATCGAAACAATTTGTTTAAGAGATTTATCCTTATCCGCTCCATATTTTACTGCCTTTGCCGATTTTTTAGGTCGCCCTAAATGCGACATTAACACCAATTGACCACCTTGGTCTAGAACATATTGCAAAGTTGGTAATGCAGCATCAATGCGTGCTGTATTTGTTACTTCTCCTGAAGCATTAATCGGAACATTAAAGTCTACACGCATTACAACGCGCTTACCTTGTAGAGCTATATTTTTCATGGTTATTGTTTAGCGTGCAAACATACGGCGTAACTCAACGAATATCGAAGCCGCATTTACAGCGACCATAGTCACCACAACTAAGCCTAAAAAAACAAAAGTTTTCCAGGATAAAACCTCGCCTTCAACAGCGAAGCTAAACCCATCTAAAAATGGTAACACCACAATCGTCTTTATCCCATAAACGACAGAAAATGCCACAACCGATACGATAAGAAAAAGCAGAACAAGTCCCTTTAAATACCACATCAAAACAGTGGTAGGTCGAACACCTTGAATCAATATAGATTCAATTTGATTTTTAGATCGCGTCAACATCAACTGAACGGTTAGCAGAACGCCTGTCAAGCTGAGCAAAAGCACAAATAAACCCAACATCCCCACAGCGATAAATGCACCACGAAAAAGTGCCGCATTTTCACCCGTTCTCAGCTTAGTCTCATTGGTTTCATATCCATAATCTGCAAGATACTGCTTGAGCTCTACTATGCGCTCAAGAGCAAACCTGACCGCAATACGTTTCGAAAGCGTATCGCTTTCTGCTTGAGGATATGCAAAGGTTGTATTAAGATGCTCTAAAAAATCACAAGGGACCAATACAGCGCTGATTCGATCACTGTAACCTGCAATTTTTGCATTAAACGAAGCCTTTGTGGGATACCTAAGAGAATCAGAAGGCAACAATTTGAGTTTAAGGGAGGTTAAATCGTCCTCTGCCAATGAGATAAAGCCACTCGTAAGCACACTGGACAAACGAAGAAAATCCTTAGGAAGTAGAATAGGCACGTCCATCACTCCATCTTCAGATAATGACCAAGACCAGTCCGAATCAGTGCCATCAATAATGGCAGGATCCACACACTCAACCCCAAACATATCGCTCCGAATTGGAGCACCCTTGACGTCGATAAGCAGAGACATATTAACCAAATTCCTTTGAAAAGGATACACATCGATTACAGAGGACAGCGAGTCGATCGAATCCAATTCTGATGACCTAAAAAATACTTCATCATCATCACCAAATCCTGTCTCAGTAACAGGTTTTGAAAGAATCATTATGTCTTCTCCTATTCCCTCTCTACTGGAGTCCCTAATCGATTGGTAATCGATAAAACCTTGCATAGCAATAGCCATCAAAACGAAACTAAATAGCAGACCAGCTATTTGCATTATGAGTTGGCTTGGGCGCAACCCACTTATTAGAATCTGTGTAAGAAATGGCGGTCTTCTCATACCTTTTTAATCGTTAGGTCTATGAGTTTATTATCCGCGTCCAGCGAAGTAATGATAAGTCCTGCTTGTTTGGATTGGATGTCATCTAAAACGAGTTCCCAAACAATTGCTTGGTTAGACTTATCGAGATGGCTAAATGGTTCATCAAGTAAAAGCCATTGATAAGGCTTCGATAAAGCCCTTATCAGGGCAATTCGCTGGCGTTGGCCAAAAGACAAAATCGACGTCTTTTTGTGTAGTAACGATTGGACGCCCAAGCGCCCTGCCCAACTTTCGATTTGCCCTCGACTCACCGAGCCTTCAAAACGGCTCGAAACAAACTCAATATTTTCCAATGCCGTAAGGTTATCAAACAAGCATAATCCCTGAGGCAAAATAGAAAGACTGTGAGCGCGCCATGCTGACCATTGGTTGTCAGTCCAATTGGTTGATGGAATACCTTGAATAATTAAGCTCCCCGAGTAATCTTTTCGAATTCCCGCAATTAGAGAAAGTGCCGTCGTCTTACCACGGCCACTTTCTGCAAATACTCCATAAGTCTCTCCCTGAGTGAAGGTGTGCTGGCCATACCACAGTGTATCTTCTCCGCGACCCAACTCACGCAGAGGATGTGGCATTACATCATGAAATACAATATTGGCCATTCTTGTATAAACTTAGTCGAGCATTCCCAACTCCTTTCCTAAACGTTCCATTGTCTGCCAAATTGTTACCAATGGATTGTCTTTAGTATTATCGAGGGCTAATATAAATTCCATTTCACCCTGTGAGCTTACCGAAAAGGAAAGGTGCGACATAAGATTGACGATGTCATCAATAGCTTGTTCAGAAAACTCAGCACCCTCCAAGTTAAGTTCCAAAATCTCCTTGGTAATATCACTATACGTGGGTCCATAATCATTGCCATTCAAACTAATGTAGAAAGCAATAGGGTTGCGCTGTAAAATCTCTTGAATTTCGCCATCGATTGCATTATCTTGTCCATAACCTTCGTTGCGAATGAATAGATTCACGTCATCATTATATCCGCTTACATTATTGGCTGAATCTAGTCCATCTTTCATACCAAGAATAAGGGTATAACCTTCGGATGTTTTCACAAGCTGTCTTCCTGAATAAGGTAGGACATATAGCGATTCGTATTGCGCATTCCTGGCCGAATCGTTTTCAAACCATAAATCAAGGGAAAGTCCACGATCTTGAATAGCCCCACTAGTCAACTCAGTAAACGTATTACTAAATAAGGAGTCACCCTCCTCAATTCCAATATGCACGTGTAATTCATTGATAGGGGTAAACATCTCCTCTAAGTCAATACTTACAGCCCCCGCAATCAGACCACTAAGTGATGTCATCAATTCCTGAATCGTCCATAATTTTTCAACGTTAAACTCCTGTTCAATTAATGGAGTAATTTGTGAATCTATTATATCAAGATTCAAGGATGTATCTCCTCCAAGAAGTCCACCTCGCACAAGAACATCAAGTTGATCATACAGTGTATCCATGTCCAAAGCAATGGAGAAGGCTACTTGTGGATTTCCAGTGGAATGAAGATTGTCACTTGCCTCCTCAGATAAGCCTTGCTCTGCCAAAAAAGCAAAGGGGCTTGGTTTCTCACCGGTAAACGTTGAAGATAGGACAAATTGCCCTGAATCAATCGTCAAGTGACACTGAATGGAACGTATTCCATTCGCACTAATCTTAGGATACAGAAGACCATTAGGGTTCATTAATGCCAACTGCGAGTAGAAAAAGTCATAAGTTTCTTCATTGAATGCCTCTACGTTCACAAAAACAGCTACTTCCTCAGCATCCTTTCGAAAAGCCTTAAAATCCTTGTGTTGCTCGATACAGTCCTTTCGGTCGGGATTTTCTATTCTGTAGCGTGCCCACTCCTGTATAGAATCTAGACTCACCAAAGGAGAATAGTTAACTGTAAATATCGCCGCTTTGTGATCCCAAGTGACAAGCAGCGAAGAGTCCTTCATCGTCAATTGAGAAGAGTTATTTCCCTCGTCTACAGTGAAGGTGTCTTGGCAAAAGACAGCTTCTAAAAAATTTTTGAATTTGTTTTTGTTATTCAATGCCAGAACGACATGAGTTGACGAAGTGTTATTTAAGGGATCAGCCATGGTAAAGCCATAAATCTCTCCACCTCTCGTCCATGCACTATGCTGTAAATCAATTCCAAACTTCATAGGATTTTTAGGCAGCTCACAAGCCGTTGAATCATCCTTGGACAACTTCTCCGCTAAAGGACTATTAGCAATTTCCTTATAGTGTCCTTTCAAGTTTTCGATAAAAGTGTATGGCTCAATTTTTACCACAACTAAAGCATCGTTTGGTATATAACGCGTCAACGTATCATAGGGTCTGGGCCAAAACTGAACAACCCCAATAGCTAAAAGGAGTAAAGAGGCAATTCCAAGACCTCTGAGAATTTTCTTTCCGCGGAAGAACTTAGATGGTATTTGATTTGAAGATTGGTCTGACATCGAATAAATATTTCCGCAAATATGACAATTATATCCTAGCTTGACTTGAGTTTCACCGACACAGCCACCAATATTTAACGGATTTTAAGGACTTTAAAGGGAATTAAAAATATTTACTACACTATGTACTTTCGTAAACTAAAATTCTTAATTATATTCGCGTTCCGCGGGACGAATGGCACGTTGAATTACAAGTTTAATTTGACGGAGTCAAACAACTCAAATGGCCCCTTCGTCTATCGGCTAGGACGCCAGGTTTTCATCCTGGAAAGAGGGGTTCGATTCCCCTAGGGGCTACTAAACCCGCTTGAAATCTTTTAGA
>TARA_B100000963_G_scaffold336267_1_pt1 | contig 18795 bp, 17 predicted proteins | sample TARA_B100000963 | Tara Oceans TARA_B100000963 (sample SAMEA2622097) | marine metagenome | biome: marine biome (ENVO:00000447); feature: surface water layer (ENVO:00002042); material: "saline water (ENVO:00002010), including plankton (ENVO:xxxxxxxx)" | depth 5 m | reverse complement strand
TTCTGTTTCTTTAGCTGGTTCTGGTTCTGTTTCTTTAGCTGGTTCTGGTTCTGTTTCTTTAGCTGGTTCTGTTTCTGGTTCAGGCGTTGGCTCTGGCTCCGGTTCCGGTTCAGGCTTTATTTCTGGAGTAGGAGTAATAACTTCTTCAGTTTTAACAACTTTGGACTCCGCAACTTCATCTTCTTTAGGTTTAGGTGAAATAACACCCGTAGCAACCAATATCGCACCAATACCAATGACGATAATAAAGTCCATAGAATCATTATATTTTATTAAGGAATAATTACTATTATATTTTATAATCTCTATGTACGATTTGGGGTGTTGTGGATATTTAATTTTTTAATGCTAATAAATGCTGCTTGATACTTTCTGATAAAGCTAATAAATCATAACCGCCCTCCAAAAAAGAAATAACTCTACCTTTAGAATGTGTATTTCCCAAATCAACTATTTGTTTTGTAATTTGATAAAAATCCTCTGATTCTAAGTTAATATTTGCCAAAGGGTCCCTAACATGAGCATCAAATCCAGCAGAGATTAAAATTATCTCTGGTTTGAATTTGTCTATTGGTCTTAGTATTTTTTGGTCAAATATTTTTAAAAATTCTTTACCTTTCATTCCGGTTTTCAATGGAGCGTTAAAAATATTTCCAACACCAGTTTCTTGTTCTGAACCTGTGCCTGGAAATAATGGAAATTCATGAGAAGAGGCATACAATATAGTTTCATCATTATAAAAAATCTCTTGTGTTCCATTACCATGATGTACATCAAAGTCTATTATAGCTATTTTGTTAACTTTGTATTTATTCTGTAAATATTTAGCTGTAACTGCAATATTATTCACAAAACAAAAACCCATGGCTTTTGTTGTTTCTGCATGATGCCCAGGAGGTCTAATAGCACAAAATATTCTTTCATTTTTTTTCATTAAATCATCAGCTGCAGCGATTCCAGCTCCACAGGATCTTAAAATAGCTTTTTTACTATTAGGACAGAGCATTGTGTCTGCGTAAGGTTCTTTTTCTACACCTATCAATCCTAATTTTGGTATATTAGAAAATATTTTTTCTATATATTTTTTGGGATGAACCAATGCAATTGTTTCGATATCAGCAAGAGGTGCATCCTTAAAATTAATTTCAAAATCCTTTATTTGATTAATAGATTTTAAGATACTATCTAACCTTTCTTTTCTCTCTGGATGATTAAATCCATTGTCTTTAAGTAAACAATCACTATGTTTATAAATTATCATTACAAAAATTTATTTAATGATAAACTTGCTAATTCTGAAGAAGATCCATTGATTTTCAATTTATCTAAAATACTTTGAACTCTATTAACTTGTTCTTTAATTTTAATTGGATTTTCTAAAAAATTACTTACTTTTTCAAAAATATTTTTAGAATTACAATTAGATTGAAGAAGTTCCGGTATAATTTCTTCATTAGCCGCAAAGTTTATTATATTTGCATATTTTGTTTTAACTAGACTTTTAACTATCATAAAATTTATAAAACCCATCTTATAAAGAATAATTGAAGGAATCTTTGCATTTGAGATTTCTAAAGAAACTGTTCCGGATTTAGCAACAGCAAATATAGACTTATGTAAAATATGAGATTTAATTTTATCGTCGCTTACTATTTCACAATTTGATAGGCTGCTTTCATTAATGAATGATTTGATAAGATCTGAATATTCTCTTGTAGAATGAAATACATAAGTCATATCAGTATACTTATCATTCATTAATTTTATAAAATTTAATAAAATTGGCATTAAAATAAGAATTTCTGACTTACGACTTCCCGCAAATACTGAAATTAAGGCTTTATTTTTCCCGATGATTTGATTTATGTCAATTTTACTTCTTTCTTTATTTTGTAATAATGGATGACCAACAAATTCACAACTTACATTTTCTTTTTCAAAATATTTTTTTTCAAAATTAAATAATAATAAAATATGATCTATAAAACTTTTAATCTTTTTAACCCTTCCCTCTCTCCATACCCAAACTTGTGGAGCTACGTAGTGAACTGTCTTAATTTTAGAATTTATCTTTTTTACTTTTTCAGCAACTCTAAGAGTAAAATCAGGACTATCAACAGTGAACAGTACATCTGGATTAAAATCTATAATTGATTTTACAGTTTCATTAATTTTTTTATTTATCTTAAATATGTTTAAAATTACATTAGTAAAACCTAAATAGGTAATTTCTTTTAAATTATAAATGGTTTTTATACCCAAAGATTGAAGGTGTTCTCCTCCAACAGATAAAAATTCTATATTTTGATTTATTTTTTTTAAATCACTAATTACTTTTGATGCTAATTTGTCTCCTGATGTCTCACCTGTAAGAATAAATAACTTTTTCATTTATACATTCTCCAAAGTTCTCCATTATCTGATAGCATATAAAGGTCTCCGGTTTTTTTATGTATTTTTATGTCTCTTATTCTACCTATTTTACCTTTAAAAATAATTTCCTCATTTAAAAATTTATTGTTCTTAAATTTAATTTTTCTCAAAGATTGATCTTTTAATGAAGTAACTAAAGCATCACCATTCCATTCTTTAAACGTTTTTCCATTATAAATGGTCATTGCACTAACTGCTATAGAAGGTACCCAATATCTAATTGCTTTTGTGAATCCAGGTTTCCATTTAGGACCTATTTTTGTTCCAGAATAATTAGTTCCGCCCCATCCTAATATTTTCCATCCATAATTTTCTCCAAAGTTTACAGTGCCAAACCAATCTCCACCTTTGGCACCGTGATTTGTCATATATATTTTATCATCAAATGGAGAGAGAGCTAAGCCTTGAGGATTTCTTACCCCTATTTGAAAAATTTCAGGCAACCAATCTTTTTTTCCCTTGTATTTTGGATTATCTCTTGGAATAGAACCATCTAAATTAATTCTAATTATACTTCCAGGATGTTTACTTGTGTCTTGAGCTATCATCCCCTGCCCACGTTCACCGGCAGTTATATATAAATGATTATTCTTAATGACTAACCTTGATCCAAAATGATAGCCTGAGTTAATTGGAGGTTCTGCTCTAAAAATATTTTTAAACTCAATGTTTTTTTTATCAAATTTACCTTTTGCCACAGAAGTACTTGTCATCCAATTACCTCTATTTTCAGAATATGAAATATAAACTTGATCTTTGTCATATAAAACGTCAAGTAATCCACCTTGTCCATCTTCTAAAACTAAAAGGTTATGTTTTATTTCTAAAACTTTTTTATTTATTAAATTTATAGTAAATAATTTTCCTGACTTCTCCGTGATCACAACATTTTCTTGATCGATAAAAGAGAGACTCCATGGTTTTTTAAAGTTATCAGCAACTTTTTCAAATTTGATATCTAGAGCATATAAGTTAGAAAAACCAAAAAAAAATAAGATGATAATTAATTTTTTCATTTTACAGAGACAAACATTCTATTTTTATTAGCAAAATTAATACATTTTTTTCTTTCCAAAAAAACATTTTGTTTGCTTTTCAATACAATTCCTTTAAGCCCTGCTGATTTACACTGTTTAAAAGTTTGTAAACCAACGGTTGGTAAATCAATCCTAAAGTCTTGTTTTTTTTTGGGTAGTTTAACTAATACGCCTTGATTTCTAAATTTTTTACTTTTACATCTTTTAAGCATTTTTTGAGTCCCACCTTTACCTTCAATAGCTATTACTTTTTTATTTCTGACAACAGCGCCTTGGCTAAAAGTATATTTACCTAAACGATTTAAAGTTTTTATAGCTTTGTTGATATCGAACTTATCTGACCTGTTTGGTTTTGTTATAGTATAATTTCCTTTTTTTAATGTTAATTCTGGATTATATGCTAATGAACTAATCGTTTTAATCTTTTCTTTTTTAAAAATATAAATTATTTCTTTCAAAATAGCTGCATCACCTAGTTTAGAACTTTTTATAATTCTAGGCATGTAATAAAATGCTTTTAAATCCAGTCGTAGTTTAGAAAATTTAGGTTTTTTTACTTTTCCAGCAAATAATACTTTTTTACAATTATTTTTTTTTAAAATTTTTATGATTTTTCCAAATTGACCCAAAGATACTGAATGAGAAAATTTATCTTTTTTAAAAATATTTTTTTTCGATAGATCAATGATTAGATATTTTTTTTTATTCTTTATTTTTTTTAAGATTTGTTTTGGAAAATCAGTTTCTCCAAATATTAGACCAATCATAATTATTTTAACTCAGTGGTGAACAAATAGGTCTTTTTTTATCTTTTTCTATGAAAGTTATTACTTCGTTTACCAATTCATTGCCTTTGTGTTCCCCATTGATTTTGTTTAAATTTTCATGAAAATTTTTAGATGCAAAAATTTCTTTATAGGCTTTGCTAAGACCTATAATTTTTTTGTTATCATATTTTTTTCTTCTAAGACCTATTAAATTTAATCCTTGAAGGTGATTTCTATTTCCTATTGATAAGCCAAATGGAATTACATCTTTTAATACTCCTGTCATTCCTCCAATCATTGCTAATCTACCTATTCTTGTAAATTGTTGAACTGCTGAATTGCCTCCAATAACTACAGAGTCCTCGATCGTTACATGTCCTCCTAATGGAACATTATTAGCGATAATTACGTTATTACCAATAATACAATCGTGAGCTACGTGTGACGAAATCATAAATAAACAGTTGTTACCAATTTTTGTTATTGAACCACCGCCCTCCGTACCTGGATTGATTGTTACGTGTTCACGGATTAAGTTATTCTCACCAATATTTAGACTATTTTTTTCACCCTTAAATTTTAAATCCTGTGGTTGGGTTCCAAGACTAGCAAATGGAAAAACTCTTGTCCCTTTTCCTATTATTGTATTACCCTCTACATGTACGTTGGAGATTAACTCTACGTTTTCATGCAGGATAACATTTGGACCAACATAACAAAAGGGGCCGATTTTAACATTATTTGAAATTTTAGCTTTAGAGTCTATAACACTGGATTTATGTATCATTATTTTCTATCTACTATCGTTGCCGACCATTCTGCATCTGCCATTTTTTTTTCATTTACCTTAGCAATACCTTTATACTTCCAAACTCTTCCGTGAGATCTAACTGCTTCTATTTCCAAATGTAATTCACAATCAGGAATAACTGGATTTCTGAATCTGGCTTTTTCTACACTCATTAAATAAACTAATTTATTTGCATATTCCTTAGGGTCAATTCCATGTGCAGTTAAAGCTGCTGCAGCTTGTCCAAATGCTTCAACAATTAAAACACCTGGCATTACAGGTTGTCCTGGAAAATGTCCCTGCACATAAAAACCATTTTTTTTGACATACATAATGGCTGTCGCAGATTTCAAAGGAACTATTTTAGTTAATTTATCTATTAGTAGCATTGGTTCTCTATGAGGTAACAAGCTTTGTATTTTTTTTTTATCTATTTCAGTTTCGTTCATTGCTTTTTCCAATTTTTTATAAATTCTTTAAATGAAACAGCTGGATAACCCATAACAATTTGGTTGTCTTCAATATCTTTTACAACGCCGCTACCACCACCTATTTTTACATTGTTGCCAATATTTAAATGACCCGAAATACCCGCCTGACCTCCTATTGAAACATTATTACCAATCGTTGAACTTCCTGCAAATCCGACTTGACCGGCAATCATACAATTTGAGCCAATTTTTACATTATGAGCTATATGAACTTGATTATCTAAATAAGTATTTTTACCTATTTCTGTATTATCAACAGATCCCCTGTCTATTGTACATCCAGAAGCAATTTCGACGTTATCATTAATTAAAACACAACCGATATGAGGAAATTTTATGTTTTTATCCTTCATTGGTATAAAGCCAAATCCTTTTAAACCTATTTTACAATCATCTTGTATCACAACATTATTACCTAAAACTGTATTTTTTAAAATTACATTTGAACCTAAAACACAATTGTGACCTAAAACAACATCATGTTCTAGAATTACGTTTGATCCAATAAAGCAGTTTTTACCTATTTTAACATTTTTACCAACTAAAACATTATTTCCAAATTTTACACTCTTAAACTGGTTTTTTTTTACAGATTTAAGTGATAAATCAGGATAATCGACATCTGCATTTGGATAAATTTTCTTAAGTATTTTTGCTAATTCAAATAAAACATTTTTTACAACAATTTTTTTTACATCATTTGATAAATATTTCTCTAATTTTTTGGTTGTTAAACAATAAGAGGCTTTTGTTTTATTGGCAAAAGACTTGTACTTAATTGAGTCAAAAAAAGTGAGATCATTTTTTGTTGACTTGGTGAGTGTCGAAATATTAGAAATTTTTTCATTTTTTCCAAAATTTAAATTTGGAAAAAATTTATTTATATAAATGTTTTCTTTTTTTTTGAAAAATATTATTTTTTGCATTAAACTTTTTAGTTTAATTTGATTGATTTAAGTTTTTTATTTAATATTTTTATAATTTCTTCTGTAAGATTTAAACTTTCGTCTGCTAATAAAATACTTTTTTTATCAACTATCATACGTATTTTATTTTCCTTCATATAATCAGACATAATAGGATTTAAATTTTTTAGAAGTTCTTTTTTTGCGGTTGCCCTTTGTTTTGCAACAGTATCCAATAATTTATTTCTTTCTTTTTGCAACGATGATACTTTTCCTCTCAAATCTGTAACTTTCTTTTTATATTCCTCAGCAGAAATAACTTTTTTTTGTTGTATAATTTTTTTCTCTTCTTCTTGTATTGATTTTTCCTTTTTCTTTAAATTTTTAATACCATCATTTAGCTTTTTTTTAAGGTAATCTTGAGCTTCTTTGCCAGCTTTGCTCTCATTTAAAATATACTTAAAGTCAACAAAATATGGGGCATCACTAAAAGATTGATTTACAGTGTAAGTTAGAAAAAAAATTGTTATTAAAAATCTTTTAAAATTTTGCATAGTTAAAAAGTTGTTCCCAATCTAAAATTGAAGCTCTCTGTCTTGTCTTCCGCTGCTTTTGAAATATTTGTTGAAAAAATAAATGTCATAGGACCAATTGGTGATAGCCAGTTTGCTGCGACTCCTGTTGATGATCTTATTTTACTTCCATCAGCTATATTTGAGTCATAATCAACACCCCACACATTACCAAAATCTAAAAATCCCGTAATATCAGTATTAGTTGCCTCTGGTAAAAAATTAGGAAAGTTTGCTTCAAAGTTTAATGCAGCTGCATAATTTCCACCTATGTGGTCTCCTCCGTCTTTAGGTCCAACTTTCCCATTTTCAAAACCTCTTAGTCGTCTAGTGCTTAAATTTTTCCTTTTACTTAGTCTTACATCATCGTCATTAATTCCATTAATTGCAGCGATATAAAGTTTTGCTGCACCAACTATATTTTCAGAAAAGGAATTATATTTACTTGCAGCAAAGGTATTTGCAATAAATGCTTTGTCAGCATAAAAAGGAATTGTTTGATTAAAACTAATTATTGAACCATCTGTAGGCCTAAAACTTCTATTCCTTTTATCAAAAGTGAAACCATAATTTCCAGCTATTTCACTAAAATTACCGCTTTGTTTTTTAAGTGAGTCGGAGGCGCTACTATCTGTTCTTAAGTCATCGTAAGATGCAGAGATACCTAATTTAGCAAAAACGTCTTTGTATTGTTCAAACGAAGTGCTTACACCAGCACTTGAAATAGTATTTTCATACCCTTGAGACGGTTTATCATTACTTTCACTGCTCACAAAATAACTAAGAGAGTTACCTAAAAAATCGTAGTTAGGATTTGTATAACTGACAGTGCCTCTAAGAGAGTCTGAGTCAGCTTCTAAATTAAGACCAATTTTTTTTCCTTCTCCTAACCAATTGTTCTCAGAAACAGTAAATGCAATAGAACCTCCGTCAGTACCTATCCCAGCACCCGCCGTGATCTCTCCAGTAGGTTGTTCTTCCACTGTTATGTCAATTATCTTTAAATTGTTGGCTGAACCATTCTTAACATTTGATTGTACAGTTTTAAAAATATTTCTAGACTTTATATTAGATATAGATTTATCCAATCCTAATTTAGTGAAAGGATCTCCTTCATCGATTATAAGTTCACTTCTCACTACCGCCTCGTTTGTTACGTTGTTGCCTAGAATGTTTATTCTTTCCACTAGAATTTTTTCACCCTCGAAAATATTAAATTTTATATCAATAGAATTGCCCGCAACAGTTTCTTCCACATTATGTTCAACAAATTGCAAATTGTTTTTTAATATCAAATCATCAATTTCATCTAACAATTTTTTAATTTTAAATGGAGAGTAATTACTACCTATGACTTTTTGGTATTTTTTATTTAGTGGAAAAAATATATTCTTATCAAACACAGGATCAACATTAGTAGTAATCTTTTTAATATAATATTTTACACCAGCATCAATAGAATACGTTAATATTACATTTCCGTTTTCCTTGATTTCTGCAGAGTCAGATGTGATATTAACATCGTAATAACCTATTGATTTGTAATAATTATTAAGAAGTCTTTTATCTAATTCGATTAAATTCTGACTAAAATTAGTATTTTTAGAAATAAATTTATAGAATTTATCTTCTTCACTTGCAATTACATCACGCAATCTTCTCTCTCTCACTTTTTTGTCTCCAGTAAATCTTATCTTTTGTATTTTTGATCTATTGCCTTTTGAAACTTCAATTACTAAATCTAAATTATTACTATCAATTTTTCTTATTTTTGTTTCGACTTTGGTAAAATTATATCCTAATGATGAATAAAGTTGTTTTATTATATCTATATCCTTTGAAAGATTTGCCTCAATAAAAGAGTCCTTTTGTTTTAAGTTCATTAGTTTTTTTATTTCCGCCACATATTTTTTTGTTTCTTCTCCAATTATTATTAATTCATTTATAACGGGATATTCCTCTAAAACTACTTTAAGTGTAGACCCAACAACTTGGACATTAACATTTTTAAAAAAGTTTGTTGAATATAGGTTTTCTAAAATTTTATTTATTTCTCTCTCAGAATAATCTTTATTAGTTTTTATATTTCCATAAATAAGGATTGTTTGATCGCTAATCCTTTTATTTCCTGTTATTTCGACCTTATTAATATTTGCAGCGTTAATTGATGTTGAGAACATTAAAACTGTAAATATTGTAATTATGAATTTATACATTTTTTATTTTTTCTAAGGTTTTATCTCGTGACCATTGATCTATTTGTAAAATCTCTGTTATATTTTTAGGTTCTTTTATAGCATATTTCTTATAATTTCTATCATTAAGAACTTTTAAAAATAAGTTATAAAAAGACGTAAAACCTATTTTTTGCTTTAAAAACTGATCAACTAATATTTCATTAATTGCATTAATGATTATTGGGGAAGATTTATATTCATTAAATCTATTTCTAAGTTTAATGATTGGAAATCTTTTTTTTTCAACTTTAAAAAAATTCAATTTTTCAAAAATAAACGAACTTTTTTTCATGATTTTGAGTTTTGCAAATTCATCTTGATTAACGCTCTCTTCAAAAATAGCATTGGCCAATGGAATAAGCATTGTTGTTTCGTGGTAAATTAGTTTATTTAATCCATTTTTAAACTCTACGATCGCATGAACCAAAGACTCTGGATGAATCAAAATTTGAATTTTGTCTTCACTTATAGAAAATAATTTTTGTGCTTCCATAACTTCTAACATTTTATTCATTAATGTAGCTGAGTCTATTGAGATTTTCTTTCCCATTTTCCATTTTGGGTGTTTTATAGCCTGAGAAGGTTTAATCTTTTTTAATTTTGTCAGACTTAATTTTAAAAAAGGTCCTCCAGATGCAGTAATATAAATTTTTTTAACATCATTAATCTTATGGTTTTTCAATAATTGCATAATTGAGAAGTGTTCTGAGTCAATTGGAACAATTTTTGTTTTATATTTTGAGGCTGCTTTTTTAATTATTTCCCAGCCACAAATAATTGATTCTTTGTTTGCAATTAAAATTTTTTTACTTTTTCTAATGATTTCTATTGTTGGTTTAAGACCTGCTATACCTGGAACAGCTGAGATAGTTATATCAGATGTTTTAATTTTTTTTAAACTTTCTAAATTATTTGCTATTTTAGTTTTTTTATTTTTGAATTTTTTTTTTATTTTTAAAAATGTTTTAACATCATTTATTACAAAAACATTTGGATTAAATTTTTTAATCTGTTTGACAATTAAATTATAATTTTTGTTAGCAAGTAAAATATTCACCTCGAACAATTCTTTCCTTTTTTTTATGAGTTCTAATGAGTTTATTCCAATAGAGCCAGTTGAACCTAAAATAGAAATTTTCTTTTTCATTTAATAAACAATTAATAAAGTAAAAAAACCAACCGGTAATCCTAATAATATACCGTCCACGCGGTCCAAAACACCTCCATGCCCAGGTAAAAGATTTCCAGTATCTTTTGTTAAAGATTTTCTTTTTAGAAAAGAAACTAGTAGATCACCTGTTTGACAGCTTAAGGAAGTTAAAAAACCAACTAATATAATTACGTAATTAAAACTTATAATTAAATAGTTCATTAGCAAACTTAAGAAGAAAACTGAAAAAAAAATTGACCCAATTGCTCCAGAAATTGTTTTATTTGGACTTATTTTTGTAAGCTTAGGTCCTTTAAATAATTTTCCAAATGTAAAGCCACCAATATCTGAAGCTATACAAGTTATCAAAATTACAAACATAAGTACTTTAAAATGGAAAAGAAATGAGAGAATTAATATGAAAGAACAAAATGAGGAAATATAAATTGTTATAAACAAATTAAAAAAAAATTTTTTATATATTTTATTAGTAAAAATTATTTTATTTAAATTATAAAATTCTAATAAAGAAATTACGCCAAGAACTATCAAAAAATATCCAAGAATAATGTTATTTAAAAACATCAAAAATAGAATAAGAAATAATATTACAGAGGTATATACTCGTAATTTGAAGTTTGATGTCATTTTAAATTGATCCAAAATTTCTTTTCGTTTTTCTAAATTCTTTAATAATTTTTTTTAAATCTAAACTGCTGAAATCAGGCCATAATTTATTCAAAAAATAAATTTCTGTATAAGCTAGTTGCCAAAGCATAAAATTACTAAGCCTTTTATGCCCTCCAGTTCTTATCAAAATATCAGGGTCAGGCAATTTTTTAGTATAAAGACTGTTTTTTAAATTATTAATGCTCAATTTTTTTTTAACTTTATTTGCTGCATAAATTATTTCATCCTTTGATCCATAATTGATTGCAAGATTGACGATAATTTTTTTATTCCCTTGAGTTTTCTTAATCGTATTTTTTAACACGGATGAAATTTTTTGAGGTAGAGTATGTATTTTACCAATTATATTAATTTTGATACCATTAGACATAACGTTATTCAATTCTTCTTTAAAATATCCTATAATTAATTTGAATAAAAAATTTATTTCTGTCTTTGGTCTTTTCCAATTTTCTGTTGAAAATACGTAGAAAGTTACTATTGGAATTTTAAATTTTATTGAACACTCAACAATTTTTTTTACAGTTTTAACTCCATTTAGATGTCCGAAGTTTCTAGTTTTTCCTCTTTTTTGACCCCACCTTCCATTACCATCCATAATAAAGGCAACGTGGTTGATCTTGTTCATATTTGTAAAATCTCTTTTTCTTTTTCAGATAATATTTTATCAATATTTTCTATGTGTGTGTCAGTTACTTTCTGAATTTTTTTTTCAAAATTTGCGTTTTCATCTTCACTTATTTTTTTTTCCTTAAGTTTTTTTTTCAACTCTTCATTTGCTTCTCTTCTTATGTTTCGAATAGAAATTTTACCTTTTTCTCCCATATTTTTTAAAATTTTAATTAATTCTTTTCTTCTTTCTTCTGTTAAATCTGGAATTCTAAGTCTTACTATTTGACCGTCAATTTGTGGGTTAATACCCAATTCTGACTTTTGAATTGCTGAGTCAATCATGCTAACGTTTGATTTGTCCCAAACTTGTATTGAAATTAACCTTGGCTCTGGAACGCTAATTGTTGCTAACTGTTCAATTGGCATTTTTTGACCGTAAACGTCGATTTTTATTATGCTTAACATATCTGGATTTGCTCTACCGGTCCTAAGAGTTGAGAGATCTCTTTTCAATGATTGAATGCTTTTATCCATTTTTGATGAGTAATCACTCTCGTTAAATTCTGAGCTCATTATTAAATCCCTTCACCAACTTTATATCTTATAAAATCTACTACTTTTACATCTTTATCAACTTTATTATCTTTTAATATATCAGATACTTTTTTTTTTGGATCCATAATCCATGCTTGATTTAACAGTGAATTATCATTAAGGAATTTGCTAATTTTTCCTTTAGATATTTTATCAGCCATTTCAGCAGGTTTTCCGGAGTTGATTATTTCAGCTTTTATAATTTCAAGTTCTTTGTCTACTAGCTCTTTTTTTATGTCAGTCTTATCAACGGCTAAAGGATTAGATGCTGCTATATGCATGGAAATTTTATTACCTATATCCTCGTTTTTTCCTTTTACAATTCCATCTAATTTAACGATTGCAATAATTTTTCCAATATTTTTTTCTAAAGCTGAATGTACATAAAAAAAATTTTGTCCGCTGTTGTTGTCAAAAAATACTGATCTTCTTATTGTAATTTTCTCACCAATTTTAGCTATTAAATTCACCAAACTATCTTTAACTAGTATGTTGTCTTTCATTTTTTCATTATTGAGTTCTGCTAAATTACCTTTAACGTTAAAATTTAAATCTGATAATTCTTTACAAAAATTTATAAAATCTTTGTTCTTTGCTACAAAATCTGTTTCACTATTAATCTCAATTAAAGAAATTTTACCATCAACCTCTTTAGCCAAAGCTAGTCCCTCTGAGGCTGTTCTGCTCATTTTTTTTGAAGCTTTAGCTATTCCTTTTTTTCTTAAAAATTCAATGGATTTTTCAATATCTCCGTTAGACTCGTCTAGAGCTATTTTACAATCTTTAAAGCCAACTCCTGTTAACTCTCTAAGTTTTTTAATATTTTCTAACAATTCTTTGTTTGACATCTAATTAATTAGAATTACTTTTTTTTCTTGTCTGATTTTGTATCTGAAATTATTTCTTTTGAAGTTTCAGAAGATTTTATAAATTTTTTTGCATCATTGATTGTGCTTTTCAGTAATTCACAATAAAGGTTTATAGATCTTCTCGCATCATCATTTCCGGGTATTGGGAATTCAATCCCTGTTGGATCAGAATTAGTATCTAAAACTGCAATAATTGGAATATTAAGTTTCTTTGCTTCTGCAACAGCCAGGGACTCTATATTTGTATCAATTATAAAAATTAACTCTGGAGGTTTTTTCATTTCAGAAATACCGCCTAATGATCTTTGTAATTTCTCTTTTTCTTTACCAAATTTAAGTATTTCTTTTTTTGTAAATCCAATATTTTCCTTTGATAATTGTTCTTCCAGTTTTTTTAATCTTTTAATTGAATTTTGTATTGTGTTCCAATTCGTTAACATTCCTCCAAGCCACCTATAATTTACAAAAAATTGATCAGTCTCTTTGGCTAAATCACTAACTTGTTCTGAAGCTTGTTTTTTTGTAGATACTATGAGTAATTTGCCTCCGGATGCGATAGTTTTGTGTACTTGAACTAAAGCATTTTTTAGAAAATCAACGGTCTGGGTTAAGTCTATAATGTGAATAGAATTTTTTTCACCAAAAATGTAGGGCTTCATCTTTGGATTCCATCTTAAAGTTTTGTGGCCAAGATGTACGCCAGCTTCAAGCAATTGTTTTATGTCAAATTTTGGTACGTTCATTTTATTTTCCGGTTAATCCACCACAGCTACTCCAAATTACTGGACCGGGGGGCTATGCCCTAAAAACTGTGTGCGAAATTACATATTGATATATACAACCAATCTAAAAAATCAACCTATTAGACTGTTATTTTTTTTACATATTGCTTGCTTTTTATTAATTTAAGCATATTGAAGTCAAATTTTCTCGGATTTTGTAAATTGTAATAGATTTTTTTGGATTTTGCGTTAACGACTAAATTTACCTCCGTATTTCCCTCAAAACTTAAAATTTCTTTTATTTCTTTAAGATCAAATTTTTCTTCTAATTCAATTGTTATTTTCGAGTACGGTTTGTTTATTATATCATCTAAACTTAATATCTTTTTAATATTTATCCTTCTAATAATATTTTCACTTGATGCTCTATCTTTTTGAAGCGTTAAAACAAATGACTCTGACTCTTTTATTTTATCCCTATTATTTACAAGATTTTCAGCAAACAAGAATAATTCAAATTCTCCTCTATTATCACTAAATTTAACAATTGCAAAAGGCGTACCCTTAGCACTTTTTTTTTCTTGTATTGACATAATCGTTCCAGCCACTAAAGCCTCATTATAATCTCCATCTTCAAATACATTAAACGGAATTATGTTCAATTGTTCGAAGACATCCCTGTATTCGTTTAATGGGTGGTCAGAAATATAAAAACCCAATGATTTAAATTCCTCAGATAAAAGTTCTTTTTTTGTCCAACTTTTCGATGGAAGAAAATCAAAAATTTCGTGGTTTTCTAGATTATCGTTAAATAAACTTGTTTGATTATTTAACTTATCTTCATTGATCTTCTTAATTTGCAAAATAATTTTTGGTATCGAGTTAAAAATTTTACTTCTGTCTTTATCAAATTCATCTAATGCCCCAGATTTTACAAGTCCCTCCAGCTGTAATTTATTTACATCCTTAGGGTCTACTCTGCTAATAAAATTAAACAAGGAGCTAAATTTACCATTTTTTTCACGTTCCTTAACAATATTTGAAACAGCTTCATAACCAACATTCTTTATAGCTGCTAAGCCATAGTAAATTTTATTTTTTTCTGCTTTGAACTCAGTGAAACATAAGTTAATTGAAGGTCTTACAATATTAATTTTTAATCTTTTTAACTCTTCAGTAAATTCTCTTAATTTAGAAGAATTCGTCAATTCTGTGGACATAGTAGCCGCAATAAAATCTTCTTTATAATAAGTTTTAAGATAGGCTGTTTGATACGCTATTAGCGCATAAGCAGCAGCATGACTCTTATTAAAACCATACTGTGCGAAAGGTTCAATTTTTGTAAAAACAAAATCGGCAACATCTTTTTTTATACCATTTTTAATTGCACCATTAATGAATCTCTCTTTTTGTTTGTCTAACTCAGCTTTTTTCTTTTTTCCCATCGCTCTTCTTAAAATATCTGCCTCGCCAGCAGTAAACCCGGCTAGTGTTTGAGCTATTTGCATAACTTGTTCTTGATAAATTATAATTCCATAGGTTGGCTTTAGTATTTTTTCTAAAGTTGGATGGATATAGTCGGGTATTTTATTTCTGTTTTTACAATCGTTATAAATTGGTATGTTGCTCATCGGGCCTGGTCTATACAAAGCTACTAATGCAATTATATCATCAAATTTGTTTGGCCTCATTTGTTTTATGGCCTCCCTCATACCAGTGCTTTCAAGTTGAAATAATCCCGTTGTTTCACCTTTAGATAATAAATTATAAACTTTTTCGTCTTCTAGATTGATTTTTGTAATATCTAAATTGATCTTTTTTGATTTTAGTCTCTTTAATGTCTTGTTTATAACTGTCAAAGTTTTGAGGCCAAGAAGATCAAACTTAACAAGGCCAGCGTTTTCGGAGGAATACATATCATATTGTGTTGAAGGCAAAATTAAATTCGAACTTTGATCAACATAAAGTGGAAACTGTTCGGATAATTTGTTTCCTGCTATAACCACTCCGGCGGCGTGTGTAGCCATATTTCTATTAAGGCCTTCCAATTTTAAAGATAAATCAATAAGTTTTTTTACTTTAACATTTTTTTTGATTTCCTCTTTAAACCTTGGTTCCCTATCAATTGACTCCTGAAGTGTTAATGGTCTTGATGGATCAAATGGAATCATTTTACAAATTCGATCTACATGTCCATAAGATAACCCTAAAACTCTACCTACGTCTCTGAGTGCCATTCTAGCTTTTAGTTTTCCAAATGTAATTATGTGAGCTACACCATCCTTGTATTTAGTTTTTAAATATTCAAAAACTCTATCTCTTTGTTCTTCACAGAAATCTATATCAAAATCTGGCATTGAAATTCTATCTGGATTTAAAAAACGTTCAAAAATTAAATCAAATTCAATTGGATCTAAATCGGTAATATCTAGACAATAAGCAACTAAAGATCCTGCGCCTGACCCTCTACCTGGCCCTACCGGAATAGAATTTTTTTTTGCCCACTTTATATAATCTGAAACAATTAAAAAATAACTTGAATAATCCATTGAATTAATAATATCTAATTCATGAGATAATCTATCTTCATAAACTTTTACTATTTCTTCACGTGATTTAGTTTTATCTTTTTTTAGAATGAAGTTATCTAATCTTTTTATTAAACCTTCTTTTGCTTGAGTCATCAACTCAGATTGAGCTGGAATATTTCTTTTATTAGCAATTGACGGTAAAATAGGTTTTGACTTTTTTGGTTTAAAATTAAATCTCTGAGGAAAATTATAATTATTTTCTAAAGCTTCAGGAATGTCTAAGTAGAGTTTGGATATTTCATCATCTTTTTTTAAATAGTGTTGATTGCTGTATCTAAATCTATTTTGATCGTCTATAAATTTTTTTTCTCCAATACAAATTAAAGCATCGTGGGCTTCTGCCATATTTGAATTTAAGTAATAAACTTCTTGTGATGCAATTAAGGGTAAATCAAATAAATTTGATATTTTAAATAAATAATTTTCATAATTTCTCTCTTGATTTTCAGCATGACGCGAAATTTCAAGATAAAGTCTATCTTTAAATACTGAAGCTAATTTTTCAATAATTTTTTCAAATAATTTTGACTTATTTGCATAAAATAATTTTCCAAAAAAATTATTATAATTCCCAGTTAACATTATAAGATCTTTATTATTTGAAATTAGTTCATCTACTTCACAATAAGGTTCATTTGCAAAGTTGCTTTTCAAATAACTAGATGATGATAATTTTACTAAGTTTTTATAACCTTCCTCTGAAGTTGCATACAAAGTAATTTTTCCTATTTGATTATCGCTAAATAAGTTTATTTGAGTGCCAATAATTGGTTGTGTTCCAACTTTGCTAATCTTCTCTGCAAATTCTAAAGCTCCACATAAGTTATAACTGTCTGCTATTCCTATAGATTTAATTTTATTTTGTTTACAATAGTCTGCTAATTCATCAATTTTAATTGCTCCCTCACAAATAGAGTATTGTGTGTGTATTTTAATATTGTTAAATTGTTTATTTTGAGAGAGCATTATCTCTTTTAATATTACCTCTCGTAATACTCAACTTGTAATCTGCTTTATTAGCAAGTTCTCTATTGTGAGTTGCAAAGATAACGGCTTTGTTTAATTTTTTTAACTTTAAAAAATAAGAAAAAATTTCCTGAGAGGTTTTGTAATCTAAATTACCTGTTGGCTCGTCTGCTAATATAATATCTGTTTGCGCGATCAGCGCTCTAGCTATTGCAACTCTTTGTTGTTCACCACCTGATAATTCATTGGGAAAATGATTTTCTCTGTTGATTATTTTAACTTCTTTTAAATATTTAAGGGCATTTTTTTTAGATTGTTTTATTTCGTGACCATGAATTATAAGAGGCATCATTACGTTTTCGAGTGCTGTAAAATCAGTAAGTAAATTATTATCTTGAAAAATTATTGATATTCTTTTTCGTCTTATAAAATCTTTTTCACCCTCTTTAAGATGTTTAATATCTTTGTTATTTAATAATATTTTTCCTTTAGTAGGATTATCTAATAGAGCTAATAAGTGTAAAAGTGAGGACTTTCCAGATCCAGATGGTCCAACTAATGCAATTAAATCACCTCTTTTAATTTTAATATTTACATTATCAAAAAGATTTATTTTGCCATTTTTATGATCGAATGTTTTTTTCAAATTAATTGTTTCTAGTAAAATTTTACTCATATTTTAATGCTCTAAAAGTTGTCATTTTGGAAATCCTCATTGCTGGAATGTAAGAGGCCATCGCTGATATAATTATTGAAAACAAAAAAATCATCATTGTAGAATATAAATTTATTTCGCTTGGAAGTTTTTCTAAAAAATAAATCTCAGAGGGAAAAATTTCAAAATTGAAAAATTCTAAGATAAAAATTTGTACTTTATCTATATTTAAAGCAAAAATTATTCCTAACAAAATACCTGTTATAGTAGCAGTAAATCCAATTGTAAAACCTGTCAAAAAAAAAGATTTTTTTATAGACTTATTGCTCAATCCTAGAGTTTTCAAGATCGCTATTTCTTTTGTTTTGTTTTTTATCAGAATTGTTAGTCCTGATATTATATTAAATGCAGCCACTATTAAAATTAAAGTTAAAATTATAAACATAACGTTTCGTTCAACTTTTAAGGCACTAAAAAAAGATTTGTTTAAATCAGACCATGTGTATACAAAGTAGTCTTGACTCATGCTTTGTATCTCTTTTTTGAAATTGTTAGCGTTCATAGGATCATTTAGATAAATTTCGATATTTAATTCTTTTTTATTTTTATTAAAAATTGATAAAATATCAGAGACATTTAAAAAAACAAAATTTTGATCAAATTCAAAAAAACCTGTATTGAAAATTCCAGCTATTAAAAAAGTTTCTTGTTTTG
>TARA_B100000963_G_scaffold98426_1_pt1 | contig 18857 bp, 15 predicted proteins | sample TARA_B100000963 | Tara Oceans TARA_B100000963 (sample SAMEA2622097) | marine metagenome | biome: marine biome (ENVO:00000447); feature: surface water layer (ENVO:00002042); material: "saline water (ENVO:00002010), including plankton (ENVO:xxxxxxxx)" | depth 5 m | reverse complement strand
AAATTCAAATTTTGGTTTGGAGATTAGGTAAATTAATGAATGAATCTGAAGCCACTTTTGAGCAAATATCATTAGCAAAACGTTCAAGTGTTAGTATGGCAAGTGAAGTTGCCATAATTGCTAGATCAATTTTGGGTGGAATGGGTGTAACTGCTGAATATCCAGTCATGCGTCACATATTAAACCTTGAGGTGTTAAAAACATATCAGGGAACGGAAGAGATACACACATTAATCACTGGAAAAAGTATAACTGGTATATCTGCTTTTAGGTCGTGACAGTTGAGTTTAAAAACTTAAATATTGATTCTAAAGCTTGGGTTTTTCAATCAACAACTCTTATTAGTGATAAAAAATTAAAGCAAATAGAGTCTGATTTAAATAAATTTCTGCTATCATGGACTGCACACGGCTCCGAATTAAAAACATCTTTTCAATTTCCATATAATCATTTTATTGTAATTATTGTTGACCATAATAAAAATATTGCTAGTGGTTGCTCTATCGACAAGCTAATTCATTTTATAAAAAAAATTGAAACCAAATTCGACTTAATCTTACTTGACAGATTTTCTATTGCATATAAAAAAAATGAAAAAATTAATGTGATAAACCTAAATGAGTTTAAAAATATAATATCTAAAAATAAAGATTATCACGAAGTTTTTGTTTTTAATAATATGATTTCATCATTGAAAGAACTCAAAAATAATTGGGAAATCCCTATAAAAAAAAGTTATTTAAATAAATATATTAGTGAATAGAGTTGTTTATATATTATTGGTTATTCTAATTGTGACAAAAAATTCTTTTTGTTTCTCACAGAATAATAATACATCCTCAAAAAAGTGGGTTGATAGCATTTACACAACTATGAACTTAGATCAGAAAGTGGGACAACTTTATACTGTTTGGACAGCATCAAAGTATGGTCAACAAGAAATTAATGAAATAAAAAAAATTATTAATGAATATCACATTGGTGGGTTAATCTTTTCATTAGGTAACATAAATGATCAAATTATTTCTCAAAACATATTTCAAGAAGAATCAAATATACCATTGCTGATTTCCATGGATGCTGAGTGGGGTCTAGGAATGAGACTTGATGATGGTTTTTCTTTCCCATATAATATTACCTTGGGTGCGATGAGAGATGATTCATTGGTTTTTGCAGTGGGACAGAGAATTGGAGAACATTTAAAAAAAATTGGAGTTCATTTAAATTTTGCACCAGTAAGCGATGTAAATACAAATCCAAAAAACCCAATAATTGGTGCTAGGTCTTTTGGTGAAAACAAATTTACCGTTACTAACAAATCTATTAAATACATAAAAGGTTTGAATAGTAGTGGAGTTTTGGCTGTTGGTAAACATTTTCCAGGTCACGGTGATACAAGAAAAGATTCGCACCTTACTCTACCAACATTAAATTATGATTTAAGCAGGATTGATAGTGTTGAACTATATCCATTCAAACAAATAATTAGAAGCGGTGTTAATGGTATTATGACTGCTCATTTAAAGGTGAATAGCTTAGATGATAAAATGATCACAACACTTTCCCGAAAAATCATTACTGATTTACTCAAGCAAGATTTGGGGTTTGGTGGGATAGTGATTACAGATGCCTTGGATATGAAAGCTATAGTAGATTACTCCAAAGGAAATTATCCGGATGTAGATGCACTAATTGCAGGCAATGATATATTGTTGATGCCCTCAGATCTAAAAAAAAGTATAAGTGAAATTAAAAAAGCTGTTTTAGATGGAAGAATTCCCTTGAATAGATTAGAGAATGCGGTAAAGAAAATTTTAAATACTAAATACGAGGTTGGTTTAAATAAATATAAACCCATATCAAGTGATAATATTAAATATAAATTAAATAGTGAACAAGATTATGCACTTCTAGAAAAGTTAGCTGAAAAGTCCATGACTCTTATCAAGAATGAAAGTAATTCAATTCCTATTTCTTTAGATAAAAAAAACAGAGTTGGTTTAGTTAGTTTGGGTGTTGATAACGGTATGACCTTTCATAAATACTTAAATAATTATAGAATTGTAGAAAAAATTGATATTTCGTATTTAAAGAAGATTAGTGATATCAATAAAAATTATGATAAAATAATAGTTTCTGTGCATAAATCTGATAGATCGCCATTTGACAATTACAAATTATCAAATAAAGAGATCTCCATAATTAATTCAATAAAAAAATATAATAATGTTGTTTTAGTTGTTTTTTCAAACCCATACACACTGCATGATGTTAACTTAAAAGGTTTTGATTCTGTTTTGCTAGCTTATCAAAATTCTCCCATATTTCAAAAAAAAGCCTCTGAAGCAATCTTTGGTGCAAATGATATTGATGGTATTTTACCTGTTACTATTGGTAAAAGATATAAAGAAGGTACATCAATTGTTATAAAAAAAAGAAATGTTTTATCATTTGATCACCCTATTAATTTTGGTGTTAACATTAATAAATTAAAGAAAATTGATTCATTAATAAACGATGCAATTCAAAATAATATGACACCAGGTGCACAGTTATTAATAGCTAAGAATTCAAACATAGTTTATCATAAAGCATACGGATACAAGACATATGAAAAAAAGAAAAAAATTAGTAACAATAATATTTATGATTTAGCTTCTCTTACAAAAATTCTTGTTTCTGTTCCACTTCTTATGAATGAATTTATGTCCAATGATTTTGATTTAACGACAAAGTTGTCAGATTGGTTTCCTGAAAAAGAACTCAACAACAAAAAAGACTTGACAGTGAAACAATTGTTTTCTCATTACTCAGGGATGAAATCATGGATTCCCTTTTATAAAAAAACTATTGATTCTATAACAAATACAAGAATTAATAAATATTATTCCAATAAAAAGTCTGTAAAATTTCCTTACCAGGTTTCAGATGACTTGTTTATAAAAAATTATAATGACACCATTTTTAATGAGATTGTAAATTCAGAGCTAAATGATTCATTAAGTTATGTTTACAGTGATTTACCATATATTCTTTTGAAATTTTATTTAGAAAAAAAATATCAATCATCTCTAGATGACCAAATTAAAAATTACGTTTATGATAAAATTGGCTCAACATCACTAACATATAAACCGAACAATTTCTTGGACAACAAACTCATAGTTCCAACTGCTGTGGATAATTATTTTAGGTTTGATATTGTGCAAGGACATGTTCACGACATGGGAGCAGCAATGATGGATGGTATTTCTGGACACGCAGGTTTATTTGGAAATTCTCTCGACGTAGCCAAAATATTACAACTTTTTCTGCAAAAGGGATCATATGCAAATGAAAAATTTTTTGATGAAAAACTTTTTGATTTATTTAATTTCCGTCATTTTGAAGAAAAAAAAGTAAGAAGGGGTATAGGATTTGATAAACCTGAATTAGACCCCGATGATCCAAACACATGTGGTTGTGTATCATATAAAAGTTTCGGTCACTATGGGTTTACAGGTTCAGTTGCTTGGGTCGATCCAGAAACAGAAATTATATATGTCTTTTTATCTAATAGAACTTATCCCGATGAGACTAATAACTCTATTTCGGATTATAACATTAGGACAGAAATACAAAAACTTGTCCATGAAGCTTTTGATTAAATGAATATAATTATTGTTTGTTATCCTACATATGGTGGAAGTGGTGTTTTGGCAACCGAGTTAGGGCATAAATTGGCTGAACATGGTCATAAAATTCACTTTGTTGCTTACAAGAAGCCTGTTCGATTAAAACTAATTGATGATCAGGTTCTTTTTCATAAAGTAAATGTCCCTTTTTATCCTTTATTTAATTTTCAACCCTATGAACTAGCACTTTCAAGTAAGATAGTTGAAATTTCCGAAAACAATAGAATTGACTTAATTCATGTTCATTATGCAATCCCTCACGCATATGCTGCTTACATGGCTAAGGAAATGTTGAAAACCAAGAACATTGATCTCCCTATAGTGACAACACTTCATGGGACAGATATTACTTTAGTTGGAAAGCATCCCTTCTATCGTCGAGCTGTAAAATTTTCAATCCAGAATTCTGATGTGGTAACCTCTGTCTCTGAAAATCTAAAAAAAGATACAAAGGAGTTTTTCAATATTGAAAAAGAAATTGAGGTAATACCTAATTTTATTGATGTCAATCGTTTTAAACAAAAAAATGAAAATTGCGACCAGGATGATAAGATTATCATCTCTCACGTTAGTAACTTTAGACCGGTTAAAAATATCAGAGTTCTAATGAGTATTATATCTAAACTTAATAGTAGAAATTTATTTTTCAATATGATAGGTGAGGGGCCTGAATTAGATCTGGCTAAAAGTCTTGTTGAAAAAAATGAAATCAATAACATTAAGTTTCATGGAAATACTGATAAAATTGAAGAAATATTGTGTTCTACTGATATTTTTTTGTTACCATCAAAAAAAGAAAGTTTTGGATTAGCTGCATTGGAGGCAATGGCTTCTAAATGCGCATTAGTAACTTCTAACTGTGGTGGTCTTCCTGAATTAAATATTGACAATGAAACTGGATATTTAGTTGGTGTGAATGATGAAGAAAAATACATTGAGAAAATAATGGACCTAATTTCTAATAAAAATAAATTGGAAAGATTTAAATTGTCATCATTTAAAAGGGCTAAAATCTTCGATATTGGTACCGTAGTCCCCCTTTATCAAAAGATTTACAATGGACTATTGAAATAGTTTATTTTGGATTATAAATTTTTCTTGCCTCGCTGTAAATAGAATCTTTATCAAAACTCATTTCCTTTGTTTCAAATTTTGAAAACATCTCCATTTGATCATCGTAATGAGGAGAACCAGGATTTTCACTGTTACCATAAGACATAATTGATTCAATATATGGAATGCCATCTGAGAATTTTACAAGTTGAATATATGACTCACCATGCGTAATTTTTCTTTTTCCTTTTTCATATTTTGATGAAGTCATAGCAGTAATAACGTCAGGCATTCCCCATATTGGAATCTCTTTTTTTCCTCTTACAAGTTTTTGATATTCACCAAGTCTGACATCAGTTCTGTTAAAATGTTTTATCATATATTTTTTAACATCTCTTAACATCTGTGCAATTAGATTATGACTAAGTTTTCTATTTATATAGGAATTTCTAATATAATTTCTCAAATTATAATAAAACATAGCAAATATTCCCGCACCTAGTGATTCTGGACTTGTTGACCTATCCCAATTTTGAATCTCTATAATAAGATCTGAAATATCAGGATAATCTTCTGGGTTCATCTCCATTATTTTGTTAACATCAACAAAGTTGAAGGTAAAGGGAGTGGGGTATTTATAATCAAACTTTATAGATTTGAAGTCAGAAAAATCAATTTTTTCATATGATTCAATTAGCTCATAAATTCTAGTGCTTCTGTTATTATCGAAGAGTGAGTATCCCATTTCTTCTGGAAAATTTTCACTATTTAAATTTTCATTTATAGATGTTGATTTAAATGGTGTATTATTTGCATTATATAAGTATCCTGATTCAGGGTTCAAAACTTGTGGAAGTTCTTCTGTCTTATGGTATTCTGTCCATAATGTTTCCTTAGTATTTCCAGGTAGTATACCTTTCCAGTTATATTTTTTACTCCTAATAGGGATTATTCCATTTGATATGTAAAATATATTATCCTCTTTGTCTGCATAACCAAAATTAAATCCAGGTATTTCATTCATTTTTAGTATTTCATAAAACTCATCAAATGTTTTTGATTTATTCATTTTCCACCATTGTTCGAGAGCTCTAATTTTGAATAAACTTGGGGTGCGAACAGAATATACTCCATTTTTATTTTTCAGGGTGGGACCATAAATACTTCTATAGTACCTTTTACTAACTTTTATTGGAATTCCAAGAATCTTTATATATGCTTTTCCTCTAAATTTCTCAAGTCTGAGAATTTCACCATCTACTATGTATTTTAACTTATTATTTTTTACCATTTGTAGTTGAAAAATGTCAGTTTTGTCCGGATAATTAACGGTATGTGTCCATCCTAAGTTTTGGTTTGTTCCTGTTAAAACACAAGGTGCTCCAGGAAATGTTGCACCAATAATATTTGTTCCCTCATCACTGATTAGGTGAACCTCATACCATGATGTTGGTCCTTCAAGTGGTTGGTGCGTATTTACTCCAAGAAAAGTCTCATTATTTCTTGTTTTTTTGGAACTAAAGGCAAAAAGATTAGATCCAAGACCAACATCATTGCTTGTATCAATGATCCCTGCAGTATTGTTAAATATTGATAAAACAGCTTTTTCACCTTCGGAAAAAATAAATAATTGTAACAATGAGTATTTAAGCATTTTTCTAGGTGTTACAGGAAAAAGCTTCTCAACCAGTACTTGATCGGGGTGATTCTTGGCAAAACTATTTAGACCTTTTGCATATCCTTCAACGACTTTTAGAAAACTTTTATCGAGAGTTTTATATAAACTATCAATAGTATCATCAGGTCTTATAAGTTGAGATAGAAAATCAATTGGAGCACCTTTTAAACCAATATGTTTACTTAGAAGAGAATTTCCAGCTAGGTAAGCTTCCTGAATTGTTTTAAAATCATCTTCCGCATGAGCCCAAGCCAAACCGTAGGCTAACTCAGCATCAGTTTTTGCATATATATGTGGAACTCCAAAAGAATCTCTTACAATATCAATGTTTTTAACATTAATATTTTGAGCACTTATAAGAAATGAATTGATAAGTAAATAAACTATTAAATATTCATTTTTCAACACAATCTTAATATAACAAAAAACCCGCCATAAGGCGGGTTTTTCAAATAAATTATCTAATAATTTCTAAAATTAATAACCAGCATTTTGCTGAATATTAGGATTAGCATTTCTTTCAGATTTAGAAATAGGATAAGCATATCTATATGATCCGAATGCAGGAGGAGTTCCTGTAAGATCATCATTTAATTGCTTAACAGAATCTATTAAAGGCATATCTTGACCAGTTCTAGCTAGGTCATAAAATCTTAAACCTTCTCCATAGAATTCTTTTCTTCTTTCTAAAAGAATATTATCTAATGTAGCTGTGGTATATGTAGGCGCATTTCTTAATGCAGGCACATTGTTGAGATATGTCAATGCACCACTTGCATTTCCTGCTCTTAATAAAGTTTCAGCATAAATTAAGTGCATTTCCTCAACTCTAATTACTGTAACATTATCTGAACCATTAGTAGTCGGATACTTACCAATAATTGTAGGATAATTCTGTTGAGTACCAATCATACCATTTACAGTTCCTCTGACATCAGTTGCAGTTAAAATATCGTAAAGATCTGGGTTCGTACCAGTTCCAGTCGATGCATCAAATTGCGGACAATTAGATGATTTGCAAGTTAAAATTCTGACATCACCGTAACTAGTTCCTCTATAAATGTATGCTATACCATTAATTCCAGGGTTATCTGTACCATTAGCTTCTAATTCAAATAGAGAGTTTGAAGCGTGGTCAGTATAGTAGGATGCTTTAAAAGCAGCAGCTGAAACAGGCACAGCAGATGAATTGTCAATAACCCATTTTGCAGCAGAACCAGCAGTAGCATAAAAACTACTGTCAGCAGTCCCAAAGTAAAGGGCAGCTCTAGCCATAAGAGCATAAGCACCAGCTTTTGTCATATAACTAGTAGTTGTGTTGAACGAGTCGTCCATTAAAGCTATACCTCCTTGGAAATCAGCCATAATATCACCTACATTAGAAGCAACAGTATCTCGTGAGGGTTGTAGGTTAGCAGGGTCCTTATATGTTTTAACATAAGGTACACCAAGAGAACCTAAACCGCCTTGTCCATCAATAAAATGTTGACCATAATTTCTCAACAAATCAAAATGACACAAAGCTCTTAGAGCATGTGCTTGACCAATAATGTGATTGATTCTGGCGGGATTACCTTCTAAGGATGAGGCATCAACATTTGCTACTATATTTGTTATAGCAATTACACCGTAAATTGTTCCCCAAGGACCATAACCATCAGGGTTATGGTTCATGTCAGAAGAAACAAATCTACCAGAATTAACATTAGAGTACATATTATCTGTTCTAACTTCACCCATTACAATGAAGTCTCTCATATAATAACCTGAGCTTGTCATTCTATTATACGCACTGTTAAGTACAGAATACAAATCATCTGCATTCTGAATACCAGAGGCTAGATCTTTATCCTGAGCAAGTGTTGGCTCAAGATCTTCATCTCCACACGATACAATCAGTAAGGAAGCGAAGATTAAACTGTATAATTTAATTAAGTTTTTCATTATAATATAGTTTAAAATGTTAAGTTAAGTCCTAGAGCCCATGTCTTTGGAACAGGATTCCATAAGTTCCATTGTCCTGAACTAATACTTACTTCAGGTTCAATTGGAAGGTCATCTTTTGTCCAAGTCCATACGTTAGTTCCTTTTACATAGACACTTAGTCTATCAAGACCAATTTCGTCGATTAGTGATGATGGGAAGTTGTAGTTAACTGTTAAATCTCTTAATCTAACAAAATCTCCATCATATAGGAATCTATCAGTGTGATAAGAACCAGCAGTCGTTCTACTAGTTGTCCAACGCATTCTTGGTACGTCAGTTATATCACCAGGCTGTTGCCATCTGTTCATCAAGTCTGACATACCATTATAATACATGGTTGAAAGAAGACCTGAATGAAGATAATATCCAGCCCATTGCTCATAAATCTTGTGTCCACCAACATAAGTAAAGTTGGCATCAACTGATAAACCTTTAAACTTAAATCTAGTACCAATTGCACCAACAGTTGTTGGAATTCTTGGTCCTAAGAAAGTTTGTTGAGCTGCACTCCAGCTTGTAGTTTCGTCACTACTTATTGGAGCATCAACGCCGTCACCACCTACTATGTAGTAAGGATTTCCATTATCAGGGTTAACTCCACCAAATTGTCTTAGGTAAAATTCATATATTGATTTACCAACTCTTGTAGCAGTATAGAATCCATCTAGATTGATGTCATTCCCTTCAGCATCTTGAGCTAATTTAAGAACTTCATTTTCATTTGTTGAAACGTTTCCATATATGTCAAACTCGAAATCGCCTGCTTTAACAACGGTTGCATCCAATTCAATTTCAATACCACTGTTTCTAACATCACCAACGTTTTGAGTTTGTGAAGAGTGTCCAGTAGTTAAAGATAATGGAACACTTTGAAGTAAGTCCTTAGTATCTCTTTGGTAGTATCCAACAGAACCAGTTACTCTATCATTGAATAAAGCAAAATCTAAGGCAACATCAAGTTTTTCAGATTTTTCCCAAGAAATGATAGCATTACCAAATGATGTTGGGAATACCGCACCTTGATTATCGTAGTTTCCACTATATCCAAAAAGTGATTGATATTGGTTTAAACCAATATTTTGATCACCTGCTTCACCCCATGATGCTCTTAACTTTAAGTTACTAACAACAGAGTTGTCCGCAAGGAAGTTTTCATTTGAGATATTCCAAGCAGCACCGTAGGAGAAGAAATTACCAAATCTGTATCCAGATGCGAATCTAGAAGAACCATCGTTTCTCCAAGTAAAATTGAATATATACTTGTCTTTGTATGAGTAGTTAGCTACACCTACATAAGAAAGAACTTTCCAATCAGAGAATGAACCAGTTGCTTCCTGGTTAGCTGGGAAACTTGCTACGTAGTAAAGACCGTCAGAAGCAGGAGCTTCACCATAACCGTATAAATAATCATTTTTATTTTTTTGGAATGACTGACCAAGAACAGCACTAATAAAATGTTCATTATCACCCAAAGTAGTGTTGTACTCCAATCTGTTAATAGTAGACCAAGTAAATCTTCTTTGAGAAGTTTGCCATGACTGACCACCAGAGGATACACCATCACCCTCAATAGGGTTTCTGTAGTTGTGTCCAATAGCTTGGTTGTAGTCAATAGCAAAAATTGTTTTAAATTTCAAACCTTCAACAGGTAAATCTAATGAAACAGAACTGTTAGATAAAACTCTTGTGTTGTCATTTTTATATATGTTAGCCTCTGTTAGATAGACAGTATGATGCATACCAGCAGGGTGTGGTACCAAATAAGATCCATCAGCATTGAAAGCTGCATATGTTACAGGCATAAAATATTTTGTTGTAACAACGTTACCAAAATAGGAAGAACCCTCTAGTTGACCATTCTGAAGACCATTTGTTACTCTGTTTGAAGTTTCAAGAGTAACACCTTTGAATTTTCTTGTATATGAGAAAGAACCACTTACAGATTCATAATCAGCACCAATGTTGATAGCCTCTTGGGATTTATATCCTAAAGATATTCTGAAGTTTTGTTCTGCATCTCCACCTGTAGCGGAAATGTCATAAGCCTGTAAAGGTGCATCAGGATTTGTAACAAGCTCAGCCCAGTTTGTGTCAACACGACCTCTACTGTCCCAATCTCTGTAGTCAGCTCTGTTTGTAAGCATCCAATTTAAAGCTCCTTCTTTCGAAAATCCAAGATCGTTAACCATTGCTTCAGAAGCAAGGTCGATTCTCTGTGCACCAGTCAATGGCTGTCTACCTTCGGTAGCATAATTTTGCCATCCGTACTGTGAACTAACATTGTAGGTTACTTTTCCAGCTGAACCTTTCTTTGTAGTAATAACAATTACACCATTACTACCTCTGTTTCCATAAACAGATGTAGATGCTGCATCTTTTAATACTGTGATAGATTCAATATCGTTTGTATTGATCATCGCTAAAATGCCGATGTTTGGAGTTGCACCATACCCAAAAGAACCATTTGAAATTGGAACACCGTCAATAACAAAAAGTGGAGAGTTATTTCCAGAAATTGAACCTTCTCCTCGAATTCTAATCGAAGATGCGGTTCCTGGACTACCAGAAATTGTATTAATTCGTAATCCTGCAACACGACCATTAAGGGCCTGATCGGGAGATACGAATGTTAAATTTTCTAGAATCTCTTCACCAACTGTGACGGTACTCGCAACAGATCTTTGTCTCTCTTGTGTACCAATACCCGTTACAATTACTTCTTCAAGAGCAGTACTGCTTTCTAAACTTACGTCAATAGTTGATGACGAACCAACCGTAACCGATTGATTTACATAACCGACGTAACTGAAAACAAGAACATCACCTTCAGAAGCACTAATTGAGTAGTTACCATCAAAATCTGTGGTAACACCAATTGATGTTCCTTGTACTACAACAGTTGCTCCTGGTAAAGGCATTCCGTCTGAATCAGAAACGACTCCTGAAACAGTATCTTGCGCAAAACCAACCAGCCCAGTCATCAAAAGTAACAAGGAAAAAAGGTTTACTAATTTTTTCATTTATTATATAATTATTGTTGAAGCAGTAAATATGTTAAAATTTTGTTAACAATGCAAGTTTTTTACTGAAAAAGAATACCTGTCAATTTTTTGCTAATTATTGTATTTTTTTAAATAATTTAATTTGACGAATAAATTTTTAAATGAAATTGTTAATTAATGATAATATTTCAGATTTAATATGCGAAAATTTGTAAAAAATCAGTAAATTAAAATAGTTGAAAACAGGATATTTCAAGCAAATCGATAACAATTTAAAATTGGGTTATGTTTCTATTTCGTTGTATCCATCTAAAAATAAAAATGTTTTGATTGAATTTAAATCTCTTGCCCCAAATTGGAAACTAGATCAAATGCTCAAAGCCAAAAATATTGCTGAAACTGATTTTGAAAAAGAATATTTATTACAATTAAATTATTTAAATGCAAATACTATATTTGAAGAAATTAATTTTTTGACTGGGGACAAAGAACCTATATTAATGACACATGGAAACAAAACATCATTCTGCCATAGGCATATATTGGCCAAATGGTTTGAAAATGAACTAGGCATTATCATAGACGAATTTAAAGTCGGTACTGTCAAACGGTCAAATGGATACATGAAAAAAATAACCCAAAAACGCCTTTTTGAAAATGAATAAAATTTACTACCTACTATTACTTTTTTTAGTTGCATGCAGCGATGGAAATAATAATGAATCAAGTGACAATACCCCACCCCGAGAGTTAAGATCTGAGGTTATTGTTGAGAATAATGTTTTTAAAGTTTCATATAACGAGTTCAAGGAACAAGCAAATTGGATTGAATACAAAGTTAGACAAATAACAAAAGTTTGTGATAGAGCAGGAATGAATTGGTACACAGAGGCAAATGTTCACACATCTGATGAAGCTGATTACAGAAATAATCAGTGGGATAGAGCCCATCTGGCTCCTGCTGGTGCTTTCACAGACTCGTGTGATAATTTATATCAGACATTCTCTTTTTTAAACTGCACTTTACAACTTGATGTTTTGAATCAAGGAGAATGGGCCGAACTAGAGTCTCAGGCAAGATCTTGGGCTAACCAGTACGGAACACTTGATGTTAGAATTGAACTTGCTTTTTCCGATAATAGTTTGGTTCTTCAAACAGGAGCAACTGTTCCGGACGGATACTACAAGTTTATAACATTTCCAGATAATTCCGAAAGGTGTTTTTATTTTGAGAATTTACCAACGAACATGAATTGGGACCAGTACGAAATTACTTGTAACTAAGTTTTTTTAATATTGATTTTCTTCCAATATTCAACATAATAATATCATTTTTTAAATTCCATCCCCTTGCTGGAGAGAAATTTCTTCCATAGAGAATAATTTGAATATGCAATTTATTCCAAAGTGGTTTTGGAAATAATCTCTTAGCATCCTTTTCTGTGATTTTTACACTTTTTCCGTTAGAAAATCCCCATCTATACATTAATCTGTGTATGTGTGTATCAACAGGAAAAGCAGGAGTTCCAAAAGCTTGAGATACCACAACACTGGCTGTTTTATGTCCAACTGAGGGTAATTTTTCAAGTTCATTGATATCGTTTGGCACTTTACCATTAAATTTTTCAATTAAAATTTTTGATAGTCCATATATCCCTTTTGATTTCATTGGAGAAAGTCCAACCGGCTTTATAATATTTCTTATTTCATCAACTGAGAGTTTTATCATATCATATGGATTGTCCGCTTTAGCAAAAAGTAAAGGGGTGATTTTATTTACGCCTTTATCAGTACTTTGAGCTGAAAGAAGTACTGCAATTAATAGTGTGTATGGATCTTTATGGTCTAGAGGAATATCAATTTCAGGATATAAATCCTCCAATGTTTTAATTACAAATTTTACTTTTTCTTTTTTTGTCATTTTAGTAAATTTATTGATAAATTTTAAAAGAATGAATACATTAAAAGTAGGAGATAAAATTCCAGCATTTGAGTGTCTGGATGATAAAGAAAATTTAATAAAAAGTGAAAATTTTAAGGGTAATAAACTAGTAGTTTTCTTTTATCCAAGAGCGAATACGCCCGGATGCACTGCTGAGGCTTGCAATATATCAGAAAATTATGAAGCACTGACAAGTGCTGGTTATAAAATCATAGGAATAAGCGGTGATAAGGTGAAAACCCAAAATAATTTTTCATCAAAATATGGATTTCAATATCCCTTACTTGCAGATGAAAACAAAAATATTATAAAACTATTTGGAGTTTGGGGACCAAAAAAATTTAGAGGGAGAGAGTATGAGGGTATTTACAGAAAAACATTTGTTTTTGACGAAAATTTAATAGTTACGCATGTCTTTGATAAGGTTGATACAAAAAATCACTCCAATCAAATATTGTCACTGTAGTTAATCAATACCAAAAAGTTTTTTTTGCTTAATTAAGTCCGAGACATTATCTGGTAAACTACTTTCCCAACCCTTTTGATTGGATTGTATCTTTTTAAGTACGTCCCATGAAAAAATAGACAAATATGATCTATTATAATCTGAAATATCTAAAATTCTTAGGTTTTTGATAAAGTATTTGTATAAATTTTTCATATTTCCAGATACAACTAGATTTGAACTATCAATAATTTTATTTTTTTGAAGCATTGGATAGAGTAAAATTGTAATATTTTTTATAAATAATTTTGAAAAAGCTTCTAATATCCCACCGTCCAGACTCGAATAGTAATTATCATCAAAAACTTTAATTAGGTTATCTACACCCATTGTTAGAAATACTTTTTTATTAGTATACTTTGAAAAATATTCAGATAACTTATAATATTCTTGAAAATTTGTAATCATAACTGTCTTCCCCATTGAACATAGAAGTATGGCTCGATCTAGAAAATCTTGTTCATCCAATTTACCCTGGGCAGTAAGATTAGATAGTGTAATTTCAAAAATGGAAATTGTATTTTTATCTGTTAACTTTTTGTCTTTTTTTATCATTTTTAATGATTTCTCATACATATCCTCATTAACTTTTGTAACGGGTCTAAAACTTCCACGAATAGTTAGTATGTTCTTTTTATACAACTCTGCAGCAGGTAAAATATTTTTTCCATCAGGTCCAAACATAACTGCCTGGGTCATACCATTTTTAATTAACTCGAGGCTTAGCAGTCTGTTATCAACATCTTTGAAAAGAGGGCCGGAAAAATTAATCGTATCAATTTCAATGGTTGATGGATCTATATGGTCATATAAATATTTTATTAAAGAACGAGGCTTGTTGTGCTTATAATAAGCACCATATATCAAATTAACACCCATGAGCCCGAGAATTTCCTGCTGAGCTTTAGCCTCTGGTAAGTGAAATCTTACATGTAATTTTATTTCGCTGTATTTAACCTTACTTTCAGTTTGAAATTTTATACCCATCCAACCGTGACCTTTGTATTTTTTTGCAAAATCAATTGTTGCCACTGTGTTGGCAAAGGAAAAAAACATTTTCTCGGTATGAATGGCCCTGTCAACTCTTGACTCTAAGAGATTAATTTCATGATTTAACATTTTTGTTAGTCTAGATTGGGTAACATAACGAAGATCATTCTCTATTCCATATATTGCATCACTGAATCCTTTGTCATAAGCGCTCATTGTTTTGGCTATAGTTCCTGACGCTCCTCCAGCTCGAAAAAAATGCCTTGCAACTTCTTGTCCAGCACCTATTTCAGAGAATGTACCATAAATATTTTCGTTTAAGTTGATTCTCAGTGCTTTGTCTTTAGTTGATAAAATATTCTCGAATTCTTTATCGCCTTTTAATTTTACGACCATTAATAATATTATTTTGTACAAATTTAATAACTATTGCCTATTACTCATCATAAAAAATTTAAATTTGATTGCTAAATGAAAATTATTTTTTTAGGAACTGGAACAAGCACTGGAATACCATCAATTGGTTTAAATTTCCCTGTTTGCTCAAGTAAAGATTTTAGAGACAAAAGATTGCGTTCATCCATTTTAATAAACCATAATAAAAAAAATATTATAATTGACTGTGGTCCAGATTTCAGACAACAACTTCTGACTAATAATATAACCAAAGTTGACTCTATATTATTCACTCATGAACATGCCGATCATACTGCAGGTTTAGACGATGTTAGACCAATATCTTTTAAAAATGGACCAATTCCTATTTATGCTCATAAGAGAGTGATAGAAAATTTAAAGCATCGTTTTTTATATTTATTCGAAAAACAGAATGATTATGCTGGTGATATTCATTTGATTCCTAATGAAGTGAAAGAGAACAAATCATTCAATCTTCACAATTTTACAGTCAAACCAATTTCATATTCCCATCACAAACTACAAGTTTTTGGATACAGAATAAATGATTTTGCATACATAACTGACCTTAAAAAAATTGATGAAAAAGAGAAAACTAAGCTTTTAAATTTGAATTGTTTAGTACTAAATGCTTTGAGACACAAAGAACACTATTCACACATTAACTTGGAACAAGCTTTAAAAATTATAAATGATGTTAAACCAAAAAAAACATATTTGACTCACATAGCTCCACAAATGGGATACCATCGCAATACTGAAAAGTTACTGCCAGAATCAGTATCTATTGCTTATGATGGATTGGAAATTAATATTTAAATATTTCCTTTTAACCATTTAATCATAGATTCTAAATTTTCTTGATTAATTCCATGACCCTGATTATAACTTTCAAATTGAAAGTCAATATTATTTTTTGTATAAAAATTTAATGATTCTTTTGACATTTCATAGTCGATTACGTTATCATTTGTCCCATGCGATATGTAAATATTTGTCTTTGGAATCAAGTTTGTTTTTTTCATAATTTTTTCGTCTATAACGCCACTAAGAGCCATTATATTTTTTATTTGTTCAGGATATGAAAATGATATTGCATGTGATATAATTGCACCTTGGCTAAAACCAATCAGCGTAATATTATGAGCATCAATATTTGGATTCTTTGATATATCAACAATAAAGTGAGATAATTCGTCTCTTACAAGTGCTGCTGTTTTGTGATCATAAAACTTATTATTGCCATCGAGATAAATATCATACCATGCGTAAGAATCATTAAATAATTCTTTTGGAGCCCTGAGGGAGATTACATATGCGTCATTTGGAAAATAATCAATTAATGAAAACAAATCCCTCTCGTTGCTTCCATATCCATGAATAAGTATAATTAAGGGGGAATTTATTTTTTTAGATTTTCTTTCAATAAAAAAAAACTTACTCATCAATAACTACAAATCCATTATTAATAATACCATAAACCTTTCCTTTAATTTCAGAATTAATAAAAGATGCGTTTTTAGACTTTGATCTAACATTATTTTTTGTAAAAATGTATTTATTTTTTGGATTAAATAGAGTCATACAAGCTTTTGATCCTACATCGACAACTTCATTTTTTATTCCAAATAAACCCTTTTTTCTGGTTAAAATTTCAATCACTTTTTCAGTTTTGTACAATGAATTTAAAGCACCAAAAATTGATTCTAAACCAGTAGCTCCAAAATGAGAATTCTTAAAATCTGTTTTTTTATTATCTATATCAATGGGAGAGTGGTCTGATGTGCAAAAATCAATGATTCCTTCAGATAGAGCATTAACTAAAATTAGCCTGTCTTCTTCGGAACGAATTGGTGGGAGAACTTTAAATCTAGTATCAAAATTTACCAGTTTTTCTTCATTGAAAAATAAATTATTAATGGAAACACTAGTGATGATTTGAAGCCCTTTTCTCTTTGCATTTTTAATTAATTCAACGGATTTACTTGTTGAAATTGTTGGTATAAAAAGTTTTCCACCTGTATACTCTAAAATTTTTAAATCACGCTCAAGTATTATTTCTTCTGAAATAGATGGAATTCCTTCCAAACCATACAGGGTGCTTATTTCACCCTCATTTATTTGACCATCTTTACAAATTGCTTTTTCAAAGGGAAATGTCATTATTAGACCATCAAAGTGTTGAACATATTGCAATACTATTTTTAAAAGATTTGGGTTTTTTACTGACATTTTGTAATCATAAAAACCAACTGCACCACTATCAAACATTTCTCGTAATTCAGCCATTTCATTTCCCTCGCTTTTAATAGTCAAGGCAGCGAGAGGATGAATTTTCAATGCATTGTTCTTGTTTTTGCTTTTAATATAGATGACATCAGCTTTGGAATCAATAACGGGGAGGGTGTTAGAATTTAAAATGATATCTGTAAAACCTGACAAACATGCGGTTAGGGATCCGTTTTCAATTGTTTCTCTCTCCTCCAGGCCCGGTTCTCCAAAACTAACACCAGTGTCCAACCAGCCTTGTGAAACATGAAGATTATCAAGTGTTATTTCTTTAGCAGATTTTTTTACAATGCTATCAGAAATCTCTTGAATTATACCTTGATTTATGAAAATATCTTTTGTTTTGCCATTAAATTTACTGCTGGCATCTATTATTTTTGCAGATTTGATTAATATTGACATAAGTAAGTCAACTTGGTGCAAATATAATTTTTTATTTTAAAAACCTTCATAGCGCCCGAGTCCAAAAAGAGCAAAATCATATTTCACGGGATCAATAGCATCAAATTTTCTTAGACTTAAATCCAATTCTTTTAATGCATTTATATCATTATTTTTACTTTTTACAAGATTTAATTTTCTAGCAACTCTTCCAGTATGTACATCAAGCGGACAAGAAAGAGATGATGTTGATAATTTTTTCCAAATACCAAAGTCAACAATTTTATCATTTCTTACCATCCATCTTAAAAACATATGTAATCTTTTACAAGACGAACCTTTATTTGGACTTGAAATATGTTTTTCAACTCTTTTTTCATGTTCCAATGAAAAAAAAATTGACCTAAAGTGTTCAATATTTTTGAAATTACTACTATCGCTATATTTTGAAAAAACACTTTCTAAACCACTTTCATTTAAATAAATATTCTTTAGTGATTTTATAAAAAACTGAAAATCATAATAATTAAAAGTTCTATGGTAAAAATTTAATTTTTTAATCGATTCATCACTAACCGAAAGAACAAAGTCTAGTGGAGATTCACCAAAAATTTTGCAAAGTTTTCTTCCACTATTAATAATTGAAGTTCTATTTCCCCACGATATTGTTGCCATAATAAGTGACATTATTTCAATGTCTTCTTTTCTATTGTATAGTTTAGGAATTTGTATTGGATCGTCGTCGATAAATTCAGGGCTGTTGTAATATTGGGATTTGAAATCTAAAAATGATTTTAAATCATTAATTTTTAATGCATTTACCATCTTTAATTGTATAAGAAACACTTGCGGTGTTTGCGAATTCTTTATTGTGGGTAACATAAATGACAGTTACTCCAAATTCATCGTTGATTTTTTTTAGAATTTCCATAATTTTTTT
>TARA_B100000963_G_scaffold69127_1_pt1 | contig 18986 bp, 25 predicted proteins | sample TARA_B100000963 | Tara Oceans TARA_B100000963 (sample SAMEA2622097) | marine metagenome | biome: marine biome (ENVO:00000447); feature: surface water layer (ENVO:00002042); material: "saline water (ENVO:00002010), including plankton (ENVO:xxxxxxxx)" | depth 5 m | reverse complement strand
TAGTTTTATTGTATACCCCCTTCATATATTTTACCCCCTTCCTGCTGTACCGGGGCTTCAACCAGTAACTTCACTTCTGGTAAATTCATAACTAACTAATATTCAGCAAGTTAGTTAGAAGCTGTAACCTGGAAGCCGGGGCTACAGTGCTGCAGCAGGAAGCAACATTTAATAAAATAATTATTACATTTTTTTTGATTAGTTTAATATGTTTTTACTATATTATGGTATGGAAAAAACAATATACAAATTAGATAGCAAGGGAAAAGAAAGGTTTTTAACTGTAAAAGCAGAAGTTGGAGACTTGGTTCAGATTTCTGGTTTAGTTGGTACAGATAGCCCAGTTGAACACAGAAAGACTTGTAAGGCAAAGAATGTAGGTAAGGCAAATGAGACAACCCCCCAAAGTCAAGCATTGTTGGAAGCAGAAGCAAAGGTGAAATCTAAAATAGACGAAGGTTACTTTGAAACTTTAGAGGAAGCCAAAAACACTGTTGTTGTTTTACCTATGTTAGCAAAATCTTTTGATAAGGAGGCAAAAAAGATTGATTGGAACGGAGATGTTTATGTTCAACCAAAGTTGGATGGTATGAGAGCATTAAATATAAAGGGGAACCTTATATCCAGAAAAGGAAAGTTGATAGAGAATATGGAACACATTACCAAAGAACTTAAAGAGAAGTTTGAGGGGTGGACTATTGACGGAGAGTTGTATGCTCACGGAAAAACATTTCAAGAGAATATGAAACTTATTAAGAAGTATAGACCTAACCAAAGTGAAGAGGTTAAGTTTCATATATACGACATTGTTAGTACGGAGGGTTACAAAAAAAGAAATCATATTATTACTGACCTAACAAAGTTTTGTGAACAAGTTGTGCTTGTACCTACATATAAAATATCAAGCAAAGAAGAATTAGATACATACCACGCTCAATTTATATCAGAGGGTTATGAGGGTAGTATAGTTAGGCACGGAAATTCTCCCTATAAAGTTAATGGTCGTTCTTCTGACTTATTAAAGTACAAGGACTTTAAAGATATTGCAGTGAAAGTTGTTGATGTTGTTCCTGCCGAACAAAGAGAGGAATGGGGTGTACCCGTTTTAGAGTTGGAAGATGGTAGGACTTTTAGGTCTGGGGCAAGATTGTCTCACGATGAAAGGAAAGATTTGCTAACCAACAAACAAAACTATATTGGTAAAACGGCAGAAATTAGATACTTTGAAGAAACAGACGATGGTCTCCCCAGATTTCCAGTTTGTGTCGGCTTTAGATTAGACAAGTAATTTTTGATTAGTCTGAAAAATAATTACTATATTATAGTGTAACAAAAAACAAATAGTATGTCAATCGTTAAAGAAAATATTTTAGCACACGTAAAAACACAAGGGGCTATGGGAGAAATTAAATTCTTTCTCCTTAAAGTAGAGGACACAAAGGATGTTAGACCCACTTTAGATGATATGGAGTATAGCGATTGGAAGATACTTGATTTGAAACTAATTAGGGTGGATATTTCTAATTGTGTATCTTATCCATATAGTTATCAACCATTTGAAGATAATCATTAATCATGAAAAAAATAGATATAGGATTTCATTTACACAATTTTTATGTGTGGTTTATGGGTAAAATGGGAATTGACATTGAGCCAAGACTAACCCCAGAAGAACTGGCAGAAGAATTAGATTTAAATGATATAAGTAAAGAAAACATCTTAAAATCATTTACAAAAGGTAAGTATGTTTATAGTAAGACTTATGATAGAATTTACAGAGTATCGTTTGATAGGGGTGTAGATGCTATATCTTATCCAGATGGACTACATGACTCATCAATTGATTATCCAACTATTTTGGTTGATGTGTGGGGTTATAACACTGGTTTTAAGGTATTAAAAGCAGAAAATTGTTATGAAGCCCTATCAATACCAAAATGGTTTTCATATGAAGAATATGTTAAAGAAAATAAATTTTGATTAAATGACTAAAGAATTAGAAACTGAAGACTTTATTTACTATGTGGATGAAAATCAAGAACAAGTTTCAATGATTAGAAAGTCTGACAATACCCTTGTAAGTGATAATTATTTTGCACAAAATGATTTGTATGAAAGAATGGTCGAAATTGCTAATGGTAGAGAAAAATACATTTATTTAAGACAAGAAAGTAAGCATTATTTGAAAGAATATTTTGATTAGTCTGAAAATTAATTACTATATTAGGGCATAACCAATAAAAAATACATCATGAAACTTATTAAATTAATTGACAAATTATTAAAAAACGTTTTTGAAGGAAAAAGCAAAAAAGAAAATGCTTTAAAAATAGTAGAAGAAGAAACCAAAAACAAAGGTGGTGGTTTGCAAAGTTTAAAAGGAAAGAATATTGGCAAACAACCTTTAAGTGTTGTTTTGCCACATTTGAAAATAGTAGCAAAGTCGTATAACTTAAATTTAAGTTATGCTTCTGACTTTAAACTTGCAAAAGTTATATTAACAAGTTGGCTATCAAAACAAAATTCAAATACATATGCCACAGTATAACATAATAGGACAAGAAATAAATGTAGGAGATTTGGTTTTCGATTATGAATACCCTTTTGCTGGGAGGGTTAGTAGAATAACTGAAAAAAAGGTTTTTTATGAAGCAATATCTCTTGACCCACAAGGAAATGAAAGGTGGAGTGAAAGGAGTTGTAAGCCAAACAAGATTTTCAAAACTGATTTAGTTGGTTTACAACAATTTGTAAATGCACCCAACACAAACGACTACAGAAGAAAAGAAGTTGAAAGATTAATGGAGAACCTTTGATTGTTCTCCATTTTTATTACTATATTAATAAAAAGAAAAACAAATGCCACACAATAATCTATTAGGACAAGAAATAAGTATAGGAGACATAATCTTTGAAGTTTATCCCCAAACACCAAGTGGTTGGGTTAATGAGGGTGTAGTTACAAGGTTTACTGAAAAAAGTGTGTTCTATAAATTTTATGATATAGTTGGTGGAGAAATCATAGAAAGAGAAAGATATTGCAGACCAAAATATATACACATATCCAATATGGAAGGACTTGAAACATTCATTAATTCGCCACGCACAAACGACTGGGCCAGAAGTAGAGCAAGAAACCTTTTTGATAAATTAAGAGAAGAAGAAAATAATTAGAATTTAATATGAGTGAAGCATTAAATAAAATAAGAACAGACGTAGTTGTTAGAGCCAGAAAAAGCGAAGAACTATCTCAAAGGATAGGTAGAGCAACAAAACAGTTTAAAAAAGCATTTCAAAATCAAGATGTATTATTGTCTGATATATATGCAACGGAATTAGAGTGTTTAGTTGAGTCTTATGAAAAAAACGGAAAACTACTGCAAGAGTCAGTTGCCCAATTAGATGGTGATGACTTACATAGGTGGAATTAAATATTGAAATTTTTTTGTTGCATGAAATGGGCGTTCATAAATGGACGCCTTTTTTTGTGTCCATACTTTTCTGAATAAGACTACTAATCTTCCTCACTCCTGGTGCCCAGTTGCTTCACCTGCTAGTCAAATATTACAAGAGATGGGTATACAAAAAAACTACAACATTTTTCCAAAAAATAGATAAAAGTTTTTCCGAAAATAGCGTAGAAATATTGTATACCTGATATATTTAAAAAGCTGTCTGGATTTGCTGAGGCAGCGGACCCCAGGTCGTCTTGATTTTATTAAAAGTTTTTTTGATTACTTTGATATATTATTACTATATTGTGGTAGTAAGCAGATTTTTAATTAAATTTGTTTTTTAAATTAAAATTTATGAATGATATTAAAGAGAAAAATACCACAGAAGAAGTAGGTCTTAACTCACTAACCGCATATGAACACTTGCGTAACATGTGTAAAGATGTTAGAAATGAGAGCAATTCTAGTCGTGGTTTTATAAATCCTATTACCCCTAGACTTGAATACATTATGAAGTCTTTAGCTTCAATGGGTATATCTTATGAACTTGATGTTTTTGATTCAGACAATGGTACATTAAGTAATAATGGCAAAAAACTTGCTAACGTTATTGTAAAATTTAATGCAGAACGCGAAAGTATAGATTGTACAATATTTTCTGCGCATCATGATGTTATGACTGCTAATTCTGAAAACTGTCAAGACAATACCGCTTCTGTTTGTAACCTTTTAGAATTATGTTCTTTATTACAAAACACCTCTAAAGAAAATCTAAAGCAAAATGTAATAGTTGCTTTTACTGACTGTGAAGAAGTTGGTGGTAGAGGAATGACTAGGATTGTTAAACAAATAGATGAAGGTGTTTATCAATACCCAAAAAGTATTTATGCTCTAGAACTAACTGCTAATGGCAGAAATTACTGGATAGAGGGTGTTAGTGAACATGATGATTTGTTTAAATCATTACAAGAAAGCACTTTAGAGGGAGAATTAAATATTGTGAGAACGCCATACAATGAAAGCATGAACGCTAGGGGGGCAGGATTGTCTGCTTGTTGTATAGGTATATTATCCGATACAGATATGGAGGCAGTCAAAAATCAAGGGTACTGTGGTACTTGGGGATTGTGCCACTCATTTGAAGACACTTTTGAAAGAAGCGCAAACATGGAAGACATGAAGCACTTTAACGAAACATTATTAAGAATAGTAACAAAGTAGATTATGTATAAAGAAGAAAAAGAGTTATATAAGAAAGTAAGAAAAGTTGAACTGAGTAAAATTCTCCCCAATTTTGTGGGTCCTCCCGGATTTGACCATGTTGTGGTAGATGAAAACAAGAACATATTGAACTTTTGTTCAAGCAGGTACAACCTAGTCCCTAATGCCAAAATATTTAAACCTATTGAAACATACTTTAATGATAACAACATTAAATTTACTCGTTCCATAAAGGTTATTAATAAATCAAAGTTTTATGTTGATTACATTATAGGCGACAGAAAAGACGTTGGAACTGTTAATGGTATATTCCCCAAAATAAGCATATGGAACTCTTATGACGGAGGGTCCACTATGAGACATGAAATGGGATACCACCGATTAATATGTTCTAATGGATTAACAAGGCCTGAGGGAGAAGTTATGAAAACTTCTTTCAAACATGCTATGTCTTCTGATTCAGAAGATTTGTCTTTAGAAAATTATGACAAAGTTATTCACCTGTTACAAGAGGTTCAAGATTTCATTAGTGATTGCACAAGTGATATGAACCTATTTGATAAGATGACAACAATTAAAGTTACCAAAGCCAAAATTGAGTCAATAGGCAAAAAAGTAAAACTATCTAAAAAGATAATTTCATCTGCAAAAGAAAGGTTTGACTTAGAAGTAGGTTCTGAATTAGAATATACAAATGAGTTTGGAGAGGTTGTAAAAAGTAAGAATTGTGAAAGAAATCTATTCACACTTTACAATGCTTTAAACTATGGCATATACAATACTAACTTAAAGGAACTTCCCGAAAAAAAGGTTGAAAAAGACAAACTACTAATGAAACATGTAGTGTCTTTGTTATAAGATAACTTTTGACAAAAAGAAAAAGGCTGCTTTTATAGGCAGCCTTTTTTTTGTTACAATAATCAAAAAATATAAATGAAATATAAAATAACTACAAGTTATAATACAAAAAACTTACAATACAAATATACACACATTTTTATAAAATACAAATTTTTTAATGGGTCCAGCCGCACCTGGTTCCTGGATGCTTCACCTGCTGACCAAATATTATAAGACATGGGTATACAATAAAACTACAACATTTTTCCAAAAAATAAATAAAAAGTTTTCCGAAAATAGTGTAGAAATATTGTATACCTAATATTAAAAATAATACCCTCTTCAGGGGGCTCCTGGTGCGGCGGGGATTTTCCTGAATTAAAAAAAAATGACTATTTTTTTGATTAGTTTAATAAAAGATTACTATATTATAATGTAACGAAAAAACAAAAAGAATTATGTTGAAGTTTGGTAAAGGAAATTCAAAGTTAGGAAAGCATATAGCAACCTTTAGCCTGTTATCGGGCTGGAGTTGTCCATTTGCAAAAGATTGCATGTCAAAGGCTCATGTTGATAAGGGAACGGGCAAAAAGTTTTTAAGAGACGGTAAAGACACTAAATTTAGATGTTTTTCTGCCTCTCAAGAAGTGTTATATAAGAATACGTATAATTCAAGGAAACACAATTTTGATTTGGTTAAAAAGGAAAGTACAGAAAATATAGTTAAACTAATAAAAGATAGTTTACCTAAAAAGGCTACAACGGTTCGTATTCATGTAGGTGGAGACTTTTTTAATCAAAAATACTTTGACGCTTGGTTACAAGTAGCAAAAGATATTCCTAATGTATTGTTTTACGCATATACTAAGGCTTTACCCTTTTGGATTAATAGAATGAATGAAATACCCTCAAACTTCAAATTAAATGCCTCTAAGGGCGGGAAACGTGATGATTTGATAAAAGAGCATAATCTAAAAGAAGCAGTTGTTGTTTATTCAGAAAAACAGGCTAAAGAATTAGGTTTGGAAATAGACCATGACGACACACACGCTTACAAGGGAGACGTTTCATTTGCTCTTTTAATACATGGCTCACAACCCAAAGGAAGTGAAGCAAGTAACGCACTACAAGACCTTAAAAAAGAAGGTTGGACAGGTTACACTAAAAAGGGCAGAAGTAAAGAATTGGAAAGTAGTAATAATAAATTAGGCGCATAATGAAAAGTGTAAAAGATAAAATAGATAATTCAATTGGTTCAATGGATAAAGTAGACTCCAGGGGAGAGATATCTGATAGGTATGTAATTTCAATTCCTTTTTATGGTGACCAAAAACTTGTAGAACATGCTATGCAAAAAATAGCAAAAGAAATTGACGTACCTTATATTTCGCTTCATAGTCAATTCAAAAAAGATGGGTATGAAACAAAATTTGTAAAAGATGTTGAATATTAAAATTATGTTACAATTGATTAGTTTCAAATTAAATTACTATATTATATTACAATAAAAAATAAGAAATGGGATTAATAAAAGAATTAATAGATAATTACGTTGACTCAATATGTATTGAAGTAAAAGAAGACGAGCACTTGAGTTATGTAGAATTAATGATGGATAACCATAAGTGTATAGAGTGGGGAGGGAGAGAGTACTACATCCCTGAGGACTATACCGCTGCGGACGAAGATGAAGAGTTTGTTTATGAATACTTAACTAATATAAAAATAGTATAAGATGGCTATCTTAATAAAAGACATGAAAAAAAGAGAGTACTGTCATGATTGCGGCACCTCTATTGGGTTAGAACATGCAGATGGATGTGATAATGAGGCTTGCACTGAATGCGGGCTTCAAAAGATATCGTGCGGATGTGAAGGTGTTGACTCGAGGGAGAGGTGGTCAGGCATTCCAAGGATGAGAATGCTGCAAATATGTGAAGAACAAGATTTGTACACTAAGTGGTCAGATGGCGGATGGGTATCTGCAGATAGGGATGACCCGGAATCTATGCATGACTTAAACCGTGCAGCGTCAATATTAATGAATAGGATGGCAAATGGATAACACTGTAGCAAATATAGAAGATATTCCTGCTGGATACTTTAGGATTCATTGGCCACAAAGTCAGATGTTGATGGATGTACCTGGATACGATGAGGATGTTATCCACTGTGTTGGTGGGGCTGCTATAGATGAGTTGTCTACAGTGGCTCTCCCTTATAAGTGGATGGATACAGTAGAGGAGCTGCTTGGTAAAAAAACAAAATTATACCTGCAAGTAATGAATCAGAAAAAAGAATTAAATTAATTTTGATTAGATTGGATTTTAATTACTATATTATAAAAGACTCGAAAGGAGGACAAAATGGAAAAAGGACAAAAAGTTACTAAAAAGAGAACAAACAAGGTTAGCAAGTTTGACCTGTTAGGGTTAACTGCAGTGAATGGGATTAACTTTAAGAAGGCTGCAGAACTACACGTAAAACTTGATATCAGAAACATTGAGGATTTGTACAACGCTTGTAAAGAAAATAAAATACATAATCTTAAGGGCTTTAGTCAAAGTTTACAAAATAGAATAAAGTCTGAAATAGAACTAAATGTTTTATGGCTACACACACAGTGCACTAAAGTTACTAATGAAGCCAATAACAATAGTGTACAATTCGGTAGAGAATTCTTGCTTAGCCTTGTTGAAGAACAAGCAAAAGAAAATTTAAAATATATTGATTAGTTTAAAATTAAATTACTATATTATATTATGAATGCACAAGATTATTTAGACGAAGACGCAAGAGCATATGAAAACTTCCCCGATGAGGTGAAGTGTATAGTTGATAGTTGGGACGACAACAAAAACTTATATGAAGAATGTGCAAGAATTAAAGTTGAATTAGAGCATATAGGCTGGACCTGTGATTATGATTTATCAGGTGAAGTTTATGATGTCAGAAAAAAGAAAAAGAAAAACTAAATAGAGAACTACCTCTAAATAAGACTCGGTTGTAGTATCTTGTGAATAACAAGTGCCGAGTTTTAAAAGTTAATAGCATGAAAAGATTCAAGATATATAGAAACCTGCACAAGCAAACCTTTTCAATACAAGGATTTGTTCCAGCAAAAAAAGGCTATAGAGTTACTGAAAGGGCTAACACAATGCTTTTGAATGATGTTGAATTTAAAGTTATGGAAAGTGGTAGACAAAAGGTTTTGCAGGAAAAGAGAAAAAACGTTCATGCTTTTATTACGCCCCTCAAATATCACGTCTTACAAGATGGTAAAACGTTGGATGAGATGAAGGAGGTGATGGATTTAGAAACAGCAAGAGAGATTTATTATAATCCCTATAAATTTAGTTCATTCGTATATAAAGACACTGAAGAAAGTCTAGAGGGAAAATCTTTGAAAGAGGTTTTAATGATAAACAATAAAGTGTACGAAATAAATTAATTTAATATTTTTTGATTAAAACGAAACTTTATTACTATATTAACGTATAATACAAATATGAAAACAAAAGAATATAACATAGCGACAAAAAAGGGATTCTCTAAAGAAGACCTTGAAGATGTAATAAACATTGAAAAGTTTAAGCAAGGAGATGTTTCTGCATACGGCTATATCTATCAAAAGTATTATAAAATAGTTTTGTTTGAATTAACTAAAAAGTATTCTGGAGATGTTGAAAAAGCAAAAGACTTAACGTCTGAAGTAATGATTAAAGTTATGGACACTATTACAAAGTATAGTGTTGAGAAGGGTAGTGGTAACTTTGGAGGTTGGATTAGAAAGGTTGCAAAAAACGCTTTTTTAGATAAAAAGCGAAGCAAAAATTATAAGTTTTCTAAAAATGTTGATAGTATTAACAAAACTATAAACTTAGGTGGAGAAGAAGTTAACTTAATACAAATTGTTGAGCCAAATTTAAATGCAGAAGAAAATCTAATTACTAATGAATTACAAACCGAAATCAATATTAAGTTAAAAGATTTAGTTAGTAAATTAAGCAAAGAGGAACAGAAGATTTTGCACTTAAGAATAGATTGTGATTTATCTTTTGAAGAAATAGCAAAAGAGATAAGAAAAACAAAAAACTATTGCTTGGTTAAGTTTCATAGAATTAAAAACAAAATCAAAAAGGAATTGTAGAAATACAATATTCTAAACTACATACAAAAAGACTGACATTAATTTGTCGGTCTTTTTTGTTTTACACAAATAGATGTTGTTCCCCTGGGGATTCACCCGGGCCCGGGACTGACGGTTATTAACTTTTACTTACAGGGGTATACAATAAAACTACAACATTTTCGGAAGAATAAAAAAAAAGTTTTCCTAAAATAGTGTAGAAATATTGTATACCTATATAACAATATAATTGAGCTACAGTGCATCTCGAGTTTTTGATTAGTCCCGAATATTATTACTATATTGTAATGTGAAACAAATTACAAATAATCTTTATAAATTTTGATTAGTTTAAAATTAAATTACTATATTATAATATGGAGAAAAAATTTCAAGATAAACGTATGAATATAATGGTAAACAAAATAGGTTTACCAGAATTAGTTGCCGAGTGGTGTGTGAACAAAAGCAAAAAGTATGCTATATGGATTGCAAATCAAATTAGAAACAACAATATGGTTAGGGCATTTCACAGAAGCAAAAGTGGAGAGGAAAAACTAATCAATTTCAATAGCGATATTGATACAATATTGGATTGGAAAAAAGAAGTTCAAGATATTAACTTAAATGAACACAATTTTGAAACTGCATTAAGAAAAGCAAAGAAGTTTCACAAAGACTTATTTGTACCAAACTTAAATGGGTTGAAAAATACAAATGTTGTATTAGATTGTGGAGAATATAAGTGGGTACAATTAATTACAGTTCAAGATTGTAAAGAGGAAGGCAAAATGATGGGCCATTGCATTGGTGGTAACGGACATAACACAAGAATTTCAACGGGTGGTAGTGTTGCGTTTTCATTAAGAGACAAATACAATAAGCCACACTTAACATTAGAGGCACATTCAGACAACAAAAGTATTTTTGAATTTAAAGGAAATTCTAATAGTGTACCAAAAACGGAATATCTTGATTATTTTGTTAAATTAAATGAAAAATATAATTTCTCTCAAATAACAGACCACACAGTTAGGTCGTTTGAAAATAATATAGAAGCCGTAGAACAAATTACAAATGCAAATGAAAACTTTTTTAGTTTTGATTTTAAACTTAAATTAGGTTTTTTACCGTTTTCAAGTGGGGAGAGTTATGTTGATACCCTTAATATAACAACACAAAAAACAATAGAAATACCCGACAATGTTAGTTTCTATTCTTCAATATCAATAGCAACAACGGAAGGAGTTACATTGGGGGAGAATTTATTGGTAGGTGGGAATTTAACTTTACAAGTTGCACCAAGTAACTTAACAATAAAAGATAATATAGGAGTAGGTGGTAACTTGTTTTTAGGTGGTAACTTATTAAAACACAAAGACATTAATAAAATATCTTATTTTGGTGAAAAAAGTGAAATTTATTCATAATAATTTTGATTAGTCTGAAATATTATTACTATATTATATAACAAGAAAACAATAACAGTTTAATAAAAGAAACAATGAAAATCAAATCGGAAAAAAAAGAGTATCAAATTTTAGGTGCAACAAGCAAACAGTTTAGTGTAGATACAAATGATACAATGGTTATCAAACTATTGAGAGACAAAATGTATAAGAACAAAATTGGTGCAGTAGCAAGAGAAATATCATCTAATAGTAGAGACGCAAATAGAGAGGCAGGAAAAGGTAATACCCCCATTACAATAACTGTCAAGACTGATAATAATTTGTTAGGTACTGATACTTCGAGTATATCTTTTCAAGATAATGGAGTAGGAATTACCCCAGAACGAATGGATAACATATTTTTGAAATATGGTGGCTCAACAAAAAGGGATAGCGACAAATTTACTGGTGGATTTGGTATTGGTGCAAAAACCCCCTTTGCATATACTGATAACTTCTTTATCAAAACTATTGTAAAAGGAGATAATGGTAAAAATACTGAACACTTATATCAAGCACTAATAACAAGCGATGGAAATAGCGAGGTTAGTAGAATGATTGACTTAGGTAGTTGTGAAACAAATGAGCCAACGGGTACTAAAATTACTGTACCTTTAAAAAGTGTAGAGGACCAACTTAAATTTGAGAAAGAGGTTGTTTATTCTACAAACTTTTGGAAAGTTAGACCAAACCTTGTTGGTTTCACTACATATAATCACAACAAAACAAATATTTTTGAAGATGATAATTGTATTATCTTTAAAGAAGCGTTAAGCAATAGTATGAATACTGATAATTCACTATTCAATAACAACGTAAAACTTGTTGCTCTAATTGATGAAATTCCTTACGAGGTTAATGTTGAAACATTAGAAAAAGAGTTAGGAGTTAAAAAGTTATTTGGTAGTAATGGTAGTTTAAAATGGTTGTTAAAGTTTAATACAGGAGATATAACGGTGTCTGGTAGTCGTGAGGATATTGAGTATGTTGAAACAAATTTAAAGACTATATACGCAAAGTTTAAAGATGTAATTAAAGTGGGGGAGAGTTTATTGAAAAAGTACCACAGTTCTGCAAAATCTTATTTAGAGGCGTGTGTTCAATCAAGTGTTTTACAAACATTATCACAAAACTATTATAGTAGTAGAAATCTTGGTGAAGATGTAAACGGTTTTAGTGTGTCTTACATTAGATTTCTGGGTGAGGTTATTAGAGTTAGTGAAGATAATCATTCAAAACTGATGTTCCCAACATATAATGGAATTGAAACAACAAGCAATTTTAATTTCAAAACGTTTGATGTAAGAAATTATATAATAGACGACAAAGGTAGGTTTAAGCAACACAATTCTTATCAAGTGAGCCAAGCAAGTTCTGATATTTGGACAAAAACATTCTACAATTTAGACGTAGCAAAAATTGAACCTACAAGAACGGCAAGACTGAAATTGGTACACGGAAAAAAGGGTTGCGTTATAGTTAAGAAAAAAACTTATGAAGAACACAATTCTGCGCTTTATAGGTCTAACAAAATTCCACAAGTTACGTTTGACTATCAAAGAAGTGAAGATGAAAAACTTTTGAAGTTACTTGGAGTAGAGTTAAAGCCGTATTCTGAAATTGAAAAACTTAAAAAAGAAAGTGTTAGAGGCGTAAACAAAACTGATATTGTAAAAGTAAACGTGAGAGTTTTGAGAAGAACAAACTACGAAAATGCTTGGGATAGTCTATCTATCCAGTACGATAAAAAGGGAGAGGTATTTATAAACGCTTTACAAGGCATTAAGGAAATGTCAGATGATAATGTAGTCGTAAACAGTTTTTGCTACATAGAAAAAGAGAAACTTTCTGATTTCAAAATAGAAAGGTGGAATAGAAGCAATATGACTAATGGTATTAAAAATTCTCTAAATGCTATTCGCACTTTGTTGTTAGCAAATGGAGTACAAACCTTAGGAATTTCAAGTTCTAAAGCAGGTTACTTTAAAAACATACCAACAATAGAGGAAGCGTTTGAAAGTTTGATAAAAAATGACAAAAGCAATAAAGTAATAAATTGTGTTAAGTCGTCAATAATTCAAGACAATGGTTTGCAACATTCTGAATTTCTTTCTCAAATCAATGTTAAAGATAGTGTTAAGCAATCATTTGAAAAATTATCAACATTATATAATCAAACAAAGATAGAAGCACAAAAAGACTTGTCAGTAAAAACAATGTTAAGTATTCTACAAGGAAATACAAAAGGAGAATTTCTTAAAGACTTGAATATTGAGTTAGACAAAGAATTTAACAAGGACTTACAAGTTGGTTTGAAGTGTGTTGAAAACAATCCATTACTTGCCTTAATGTTAGAAGTGAAAAACAGTAAAAGTTATGTTGGAGTTAGGATAGATAGAAACACAGACAAGTTCAAAGCAATAGAAAAATCTTTCTTAAACACTTGCAAAATAAAGTAGTCTAATATAGGACATAGGCAAACTTGAAAGAGACCAACATTAATTTGTTGGTCTTTTTTTTGCAATAAACTTACCTGGTTATATGACCTGGATACCTGGTTCACCTGTTGACCAAAAAATAAAACACAAGGGTATACAATAAAACTACAACATTTTAGAAAAAATAAAAAAAAAGTTTTCCGAAAATAGTGTAGAAATATTGTATACCTATCTAACAATATGGTTGAGCTACGGCGCATCCTAGTATTTTGATTAGTCTCGAATATTATTACTATATTATAATGTTGTAATAATTGTCAAAAAAAAACGTTAATTAAATGGATTATTTTTGATTAGTTTTAAATTTAATTACTATATTATAACATAAAGAGACAAATTAAAATTATGAGTAACAACAATAATATTAGTGCAGTACGTTTAGGAGATAAAATAATTGTATTTTCAAATGGAGATAGACAAGTGGTATCAAAGTCAATGTCTCCAGAAATATTTGAAACACTTTGTGGATATATTCAAAACAATGAATTGGATAAGATTTCAAATATGTTCAACAACTTTGAGAGCAAGTTAGAAACGTACTTACAAGATTATTTTACACTTGACGAGGGTAAATTAAAAGATATTTTTCACAATCAAAAACACCATTTTACAAATGTTATAATAAGGAAGGCAACGGAAATGATGTCTTTAAATGCAAGTGTTGAACCCCTATACAATTTTTCTAAAAAAATATTCTTTGCTTCTGAAAGTATAGAAGAAAAAGCAGATAATTTTTTCACAAAACTATCAACTATGCACCTTACTAAAGAGGGCAATATATTACTTCCAGTTACAAGTCTAAACAATAAAAGTGCAGGTAAAATACAAGGAGAACCTGTTGGAGTACACAGAAACGTTGAAGATAATAAGTTTATAAGAAGAAATAATAAAACACCCCTAACTTTGGGCGTTACCAAAACAGACTTTACACACTTTGCTTTAATTAGCCCTTTTGATATTGTAGGTTTTACAAATGCAAACATTATCATTAGCAGATATAAACTATATAACAAAGAAGAAATAGGGAACGAAAAAGGTACAATCAATATACCTAACGAAAAACTTTTTGATATATCCTATGATATTTTTGAAAAAGAATATAAAAAAAGTAAATAATTTTTGATTAGTTTAAAATAATATTACTATATTATAATGTAAAAGAGACAAATTAATAAAAAGAGACAAAATGAAATTACAAAAAACAAAAGGCAACAAAGCAGAAACTTTAAATGTAACCAACAAAAAAGAGTTTACAGTAGATACTAGCAATCAAATGATAGTTAGTATATTGAGAGACAAACTATATTCTAACAAGGTCGCTGCGGTATGTAGAGAGGTAGCGTCTAATTCAAGAGATGCAAACCGAGAAGCGGGTAAGGGCGATACGCCAGTACTTATAACAATTTCTGAAACTTCATTATTAAATGATGGCATGTCTATATCTTTTAAAGATAGCGGTATAGGAATTTCACCATCCAGAATAGATAATGTATTCTTAAAGTATGGTAGTTCTACCAAAAGAGACTCAAATAGTCAAACTGGCGGATTTGGTATTGGTGCAAAAACCCCATTTGCATATACAAATGAATTTGTAATATCCACAGTTTCAGAGGAAAACGGTAAAAGACTACACACTGTTTATCAAGCCCTGATTTCAAATGAAAACGGACAAGAGACTTCACAGCTGTTAACAGTATCATCTAAAGAAACAACAGAAGAAACTGGTACAGAGATTATTGTACCCATTCAAGAGGTACACCTTAATGAATTTATTGAGGAGTGTCGTAAGGCAACAATGTTATGGGATGTGCAACCTGAAATTATTTTCAATGACAATAATGTTAGCACAGAAATTCACAACCTGATAGAAGAAGAGGATTTTAAAGTTATATATGGCAAATATAATTCAGGTATATTTGATGAACACCAAGATGGATTATTTCTTCAGGTAGATGGTATTCCTTATAGCATAAATAACAGTCAAATAGGGAGAATAAGCCAGACAGCCAAAACAGAACTGGAGGATTCGCATATTTCTCAAATGTACACACGTTATTACTATGAGAATACTGGGAGGAACACTGTTTTGATTTTTAATACGGGAGAGTTAACAATGTCAGCCAGTAGAGAGGCAATAGAATATACAGAGGATAATGTCGAGAAAATTATGGCTAAACTGGAAACAGCAGAAAACCATATTAAAAAGTTGATTATAGATGATTTCAATTCTCAAAAAACAATTCTCGATAAAATTACTACATTCAATTCTTATTCAGAAGGAGAAGGTTCAGCAGAGTGGATAAAAAAGTCTGATGACCTTAAACTTAAAAATTACTTTAAGAAGTTTGGTGCAAGAGATGTTATTAAAGAGGCACACCCAGACTATTCCAATTACGGTACTATTAAGAAAATAGCCGACAATGCTATTGATTTCTACAAAATTAATAAGCACGATAGATTTTCTTTCTCAAAGAAGAACAAAATTAACGGAGTAAGACCTTGTACTAATTTCATAAAAAATAACTTGTTTGTTATGAAGTATGCTGGGGAGAGTAATGCTTACGCTAAAAACTTGACCCTACAAACAATGATGGCAAACAAGGGCAAGGATGCAGTTGTGTTCCTCACAGGGATTAGTCTTTACGAAAAGGAAGGCAAAAAGTGGAGTAACCCTTTTACTGATATGCTAAAAGAGGCAGGAGTAGATGTTATTGAATATAGCGATGTTGAAAGAACAAAGGTAACAAGAACTTACAGTGGAGGAGGTTCTACAAAACCTAAAAACTTAGGTACACTATATGGTAGATACATTCAGGGTACTAGCAGTTACGGTTACAGACCATTCTCTATTAGCAAGTTGAAAATGGAGTATGACAAAGTTGAAAATGTAGTTACTGATTTCGACTTTAGAAATGAAGAAAATAACAAAGTTGTATTTATACCTTGTGGAATTTATGCTGAGCTTAAAGACCTTGACAAGAAAAACCATTCTGTTGAGTCAGTCATCCAGAAAACAAACATAAACCATTACGAGGTTATGACACAAGAGACTCAATCGGATGGAAGTGTTGAGGAAGTATCTTGCAGACCCTCATACAGCCAAGCAATTTACTTGCTGTGTAAATACAATTATAAAGTTGCAATGGTTAAGGGAGAGGATTTGCACAAGTTTGAAAATGATAAAAGTATTATTGTAGGACTTAATAAAGCGTTTAAAGACTTAGTTAAAAACAAGCAATTTAGAAAAGATTTGGTTTCTAAAAATAGACAAGAGATTATCAACGAAGTAAACCAGTTTCACAAAGGTAGCCATTACCACGATAAGTTTTGTAAAAGCCAATTCTACAAAGATGTAATTATGTTAGGAGGGCTTGATATATCAAAACAAAAGACACCTGTTAATGAAGTTACAACAATGAGAGATAGAAGCAATTTGTATGCTGGTGCTTGTTTAAATGAATTGTCTAAAAAGTTTTCAAAGACTATCAAAGGGAGAGACTACACAAACTACTTGACAATGGATAAAATTGATTCTGCTATTGAAAAGGTTAAAACAAACCATCCATTAATACACTACTTGTATGAGCAAGTTGACACAACAAGTAACTGGGGCTTTTCAGAGTATGACAAGTACGACAAAACAGGAGATAACGTCATCCAGAAAGGACTTGAATTGATGAGGGGCAAAGTTCACAATATGGTTAAAGCGGAATTAAATAAAAAATAGTAATGTTTCAATTTGTCTCGAAACAAAACCCTCTCAACTAACTAATGTTGAGGGGGTTACTTTAAAAAGTGTTATATTTGTGGAGACAGACATTAATATGATATCAAAATGAAACAAAACGAATTCGTAATAAAAGTGCATACTATAACTGAGGCAGATAAGGAGAAGCATTTTTATTTTGAAGTAGATGGTTATACAATTATTATTACGGCCTGGCATTTGTGTGGTAAATTTCTCGTAGAAAGTTGGGTTACTGAAATATATCCTCAATTGAGGCAGCTGCAGATAGATGAGATGGAAAAGGGAGAGATGTTTTATAAAGGTGACCTTTGTGAGGAAGGTATAACTCAAGTTCTAGAGAGCTGGGGTTTCATTATGTGTAATTCTGAAAAACATAAGATGGCAGCCGCTGGCCTAGATGTTGAATGCAGAATAAAACCTAAGAATGACATTATTATATCTCAAAACGTGCAAAGAATTCAAGAGTTAGAAGAAGACTTAAGAATAGCAGTTTCAAAAGACGATTTCGAGAGCGCCATAATAATAAGAGATGAGATAAGTAAACTTAAAAATAAATGATGAAAAATATATTAACCTTCCTGGCATTAATGTTTGTAACTAGTTTGTTGAATGCGCAACAGCTGGCTGATGGTTCACATGCATATGTTGATAGCGGACTGAAGTTTACAATGACAATTATGGTAAGCGGTGGAGGTGATACTATAGATGAAATTATTCTAGATGCCAAGGGAGGACAACCTTTAACAGGTTCTGGGCAATGGAGAAAGGCGCCAGTAAACAGCGACTTTCAAGGTGAGGGCTGGTATGAAGTAAATATCGATGAGATGGATTTGCATCTAGAACTGGATGTGTTATCAAGCCAGGAAATTAAAGTAACACAATATGTTGACGGCGTTAGCATTGTTATGGTAGTAAGCAAATCTAATTGTAAACACTAAATAAAATATTGTTTTTTCCGAGTAAGGGGGTGTGTTGGGGGACATGCCCCTTTTTTATTGTTTACTTTTTTTGTTTTGTTTATATATTGAATAAATGTTACTTGTTCAGGCGATATATTGAGTCATAATTGTGTGTCGCCAACAAAAGAGGATGTATTAATTGCATCCTCTTTTTTTTTGCATCAACTTTTACTGGTCCAGTACACTGCTGCCTGGTTCACCTGTTGAACCAAAAATTAAAACACAATGGTATACAATAAAACTACAACATTTTCCGAGAAATAAAAAAAAATTTTTCCGAAAATAATGTATAAATATTGTATACCTTTAAAGTCAAACATTTTCTACAATGTTATGCATGCATAACAAATTTTTACTTTTGTTTTTTTTATATATTTTTTGATTAGTTTGATAAAAAATTACTATATTATATTGAACATAAAAAATAGAGACAATGGGATTAGATATGTATTTAAAGAAATCAAAAAGAGTAGAAGGTTTAAGCGTAGATGATTATGCAAAAGTTCAGGATGAACTTCCTTGGAAGAAAGAGGAATATGACTTTGAGGCTGGACTGAAGGCTCTTTGCCCTGACATTGAAGGGGTAGAACAATTAAATGACGCAGTTCATGAGGCAGGACAGTATACGAAGTATTTATCACTTACAAAAGAGATTGGTTATTGGCGGAAAGCCAATGCAGTACAT
>TARA_B100000963_G_scaffold55387_1_pt1 | contig 18986 bp, 18 predicted proteins | sample TARA_B100000963 | Tara Oceans TARA_B100000963 (sample SAMEA2622097) | marine metagenome | biome: marine biome (ENVO:00000447); feature: surface water layer (ENVO:00002042); material: "saline water (ENVO:00002010), including plankton (ENVO:xxxxxxxx)" | depth 5 m | reverse complement strand
CCAAATTCCTCAAATAAAATTGATAATTCGATTGGTCCAAATCCAAGTCCGCCTGATTCTTCACTAAATGGCATTGATAACCAACCTTGTTCAGCAAATAATTTCCAAACTTCATTATCAAAATGTTTATCAGATTTTATAACTTCTTCTCGTTTATAAAAATCATATTCAGATTCACAAAACTTTTGAATTTGTTCACGAAGCATGATTTGCTCTTCGTTGTAATCAAGATTCATACTTAAACACCTAAAACAAATTTAGCCAATATATTTTTTTGAATTTCGTTGCTTCCGCCGTAAATTGAAGTTTTTCTTAAATTAAGAAAACTAGATAATCCCTCAGCGGCATAATCAGGCCCTGATGGTTTATCGTTACTACCATAACCATGAGGTCCAGGATACATTAATGCATACTCACCTGCAGCCTCTACAAATAGCTCAGATAAATTTTGTTGCATTTCAGTTCCTTTAATTTTTAAAATTGAAGATTCAGCTCCTGGATGACCACCATTTTCAAGAGCTGATAATAATCTTAATTCGGTAATTTCAATTGCAGACAAAGAAACCTCTAATTCATTAGCCTTTCTTTCTAAATCAGGATTATTTAGTTTAGAAATAATATTTTTTAATCTATTCAAGGATCTTAATGAAGCTCCAAGACCGGCTATACCAAATCTTTCATGTGCAAGTAAAAATTTTGCGTAAGTCCAACCTTTACCTTCTTCACCAACTAAATTATCTACAGGAACCTTAACGTCTGTAAAGAAAACAGAGTTAACTTCATGTTCACCATCAATTGTAATAATAGGTTTCACCTCGATACCAGGTGTTTTCATATCGATAAGTAGAAAAGATATCCCTTCTTGTTTAATGCCACTATTATCAGTTCTAACTAAACAAAATATCCAGTCAGCATTTTGAGCTAAAGTTGTCCATGTTTTAGAACCGTTAACAATATAATTATCACCATCACGAACTGCTTTTGTTTTTAACGATGCTAAATCCGAACCTGAACCTGGCTCAGAATATCCTTGACACCACCACGTATTAAATTCAAGAATATCAGGCAAAAACCTTTTCTTTTGCTCATCATTACCAAAGGTCCATATTACAGGAGCAACCATGCTAACACCAAATGCCAATAAAGGTGGGCAACCTGCTAGGCCAAATTCTTTGTTAAATATATATAACTGCGTCGAAGACCAACCCGTTCCACCGTACTCTTCGGGCCAGTTGTAACCCATCCAACCCTTTTTTGATAGAGCTTTATGAAAGTCGATCATATCTTGCTTTGTTAGAGCAATTCCATTATCAGTTTTTTCTTTTACATGCTTCGGATAATCATTTGCAAGCCAATCTTTGACTTCTTCTCTAAAAGCAATATCCTCTTTACTAAAGTTTATGTCCATTTTTTCCTTTAAAAATTTAAATTGATTGTTAGAATATGGCACTCATTATACACAACTACATGCTCAAAAAAAATCATAATAATAATAGAAATTATTCATATAAAATTAAAGAATACTTTGAAAAACAGAATGATTCTTTATGCATACTTGCAAAAAATAATAACGAAGCAAAATATCTATTTAATGAGCTTAAATTATTTATTGATAATAATTTAATAAAATATTTTCCTGATAATGAACTCCTTCCCTATGATCATTTTTCAATTCCTGAGTCATTAGTAAAAAAAAGATTTCAAATTATTAATTCAAATATAGAAAGTAAAAATATTATTGTTAGTTCAATTAAAAATCTATTTGAAAGATTCCCTTCAAGAGAACTTTTTAATTCAATTAAAACTTATAAAATTGGATCACAACTTGCGTTAAATGAAATTACTCAAATTGTTGATGAATTAAATTATAAAAGAAAATCCAATGTTGAAAACTTAAATGAATATTCACTGCGTGGAGGCATCATAGACATTTTTTCTCCTACATATGCAGATCCATTAAGAATAGAAATTTTCAATGAAAAAATAGAGTCTATACGACTTTTTGATGTAAAAACTCAATTGTCAAATGAATTAATTGATAGTTTTTCACTATCAAGAGGGAACTTACTATTTAACAATGAGACGTACATTGATCGGTTTATAAATAATTGGAGAGAATATTTTCAAAATTATGACGAGAGATATTGTGATTTATTCCAAAAAATAAAAAATGAAGAAAACCCAGAAGGTATTGAAATATATTTTCCATTTTTCTTTAAAAAAACCATTAGTTTTAATGAAATGTTTAAAAATTATAATTTGATAGTAACTGGCAATTTTGATAGTTATATTGATTCATATTCTCAATTTATATTTGAAAGATACGAAGATGAAAATAATGATATAAATAGGCCCCTCATAAGTCCTAAAGATTTTTTTACTACAAAAGATAAAATAAAAAATATTCTGAAAAATGCAAAAAATATAAATGCAAATAAAATAAAATATGAATACAATAAATTTTCTGATTTAGAGAATTCAATTAAAAATCATGAACTTGAAGAAAATTTAAAAATTAATATTGCGTCATCTATTGAAAGTGAATTTCAAAAACTTCAAAAAAAATATTCAATCGCCTCAAATGATATAAACCATAAATATAAAATTTCAATTATTAAAACTGATCCGATTAGAAATATATTTGATGAAATAAATAATGAATATTATTTTCACAAAGAATATCTAGATAAAGGTATATACAATATAGATTCTAATAAAGAAGTTAAAATAAATACGTCTTCATATTCTCAAAATATTTTTACTGAAGGTGAATATGTAATTCATGAGGACTATGGATTAGGTATTTATACAGGATTAGAAGTAATTCAAGTCAACAACAGTAATAATGAGTATTTAAAAATTATTTATCTAAATGATGAAAAGCTATATGTGCCGCTAAGAAATATTGAAAAGATATCCTCTTATCATCATAAGATTGAGGATAAAGAATTAATTTTAGATTCATTGTCATCAATCAAATGGAAATCTAAAAAAAATAAAGCCAAAAAAAGAGCTTTTGATCATGCTGCTGAGATATTAGATGTTGAATCAAGAAGATTGAAGGCAAATTCATTTGTTTTGAAGATTGATGATGAATCATTTGAAAGATTTAATGATGATTTCCCTTATACAGAAACACCAGATCAACTAACAGCAATTGATTCTATTAGAAATGATATTAAATTAATAAAACCAATGAATAGAGTTCTATGTGGTGATGTTGGTTTTGGTAAGACAGAAGTCGCAATGAGGTCTAGTTATATTTCGATTTTTTCAAATAAACAAGTTGTCATAGTTACACCAAGTACTGTTCTTTGTGATCAACATAATAATTCTTTCTTAAAAAGATTTGAAAATTTCCCGGTATCTGTAACTAAACTTAATAGGCATACAGGAACAAAGGAAAAACAAAAAATAATTGATGACTTTAAAAATAAAAAAATTGATATATTGATAACAACTCATATAGGATTTAATAATAATTTAGATTTCTCTAATGTCGGTCTATTAATAATTGATGAAGAGCATAAATTTGGCATTAAACAAAAAAACTTTATAAAAGATAAACAAGAAAATTTACATATTTTGTATTTGTCAGCAACTCCAATACCTAGAACAATGAATATGGTTTTCTCTGGATTAAAAGACTTTTCATTTTTACAAACTGCACCTTCTAATAGAATTAATATTAAGTCATTTTTAAAACTTCATACAACTCAACTGATTAAAGAGGCCTTAAGTCGTGAAAAGCTTAGAGGTGGCCAATCTTTTATTTTACAAAATGATATAGGAAAAATGGAATCATTAAAAAATGAAATTGAAAGAGTTATACCAGAATATAAAGTTGGTATTGCACATGGTAAATTAAAAAAAAATGAAATAAGACAAATCATGAACGATTTTATAGGTGGTGAATTAGATGGTCTTATTTGTACTACCATTGTCGAAATGGGATTAGATATTCCAAATGCAAACACTATATTAATAATAAATTCACATAAATTAGGCCTATCTCAATTACATCAACTAAGGGGTAGAGTTGGCAGATCTGCTAAACAAGGTTATTGTTATTTTTTAATTCCATCAAATAATGTACCAAATAGTTCAAAAGCTAGATTAGATTCTATTATTAAATATTCTAAATTAGGAGAAGGATTTTTAATTGCTCAGCAAGATTTAGATTTAAGGGGGGGTGGCGAAATTCTTGGAGAAAAACAAAGTGGTCATATAAATGATGTTGGGATATCTTTATATTTATCTATGTTAAAAGAGGCGCTGAAATCAAATAAGTCATCCGAATATGAAAAGCATTTATATGAAGTAAATTTTTATGATTCAGCATATATTGATACAAACTATCTCCCATCGCCAACAGAAAGATTAAAGATTTATAAGAAGATTCAGATAACTAACAATAATGATAAAGTAGATGAAATTAAACAAAATTTAATTGATAGATGTGGCAAAATGCCAAGTGAATCGATGAATCTATTAAATAATAAAAAAATACAAAATCGAATAGTAAATACGGGTATAAAAAGCATCAAATCCTATGAAGATAGAACAAACTTTATACTTTCAAGTAACTTAAAAGATAGTATTCTGAATAATTTACTTAATCTCATTTCTAAAGATTCTAATAAATACTCTTTGACCAAAGACAATAAATTTATTTATAAATTTATTGAGTCTAATGCTAATAAAAGAAGAAATAATGTTAATCTGTTATTAGATGAAATACTTTAAGTTTAGTTTAATAATAATTATTCTTTCTAGTTTTCAACCTATTGAAGCTGAAAATAATAATGAGTATAAGATTGAAATACTTTTATTTAATTTTAATACTACTTCTACCGATGAGTTATTTAAAACAAATCTAGATGAACCTGATATCAATGAGACAATTGAATTTTATGATAATGCATTAATCAATACTGCGTCGAAATATAGTAAGTTTGAAAACATCTCTAGTTATATTTCTTCAATAGTTGAATATCAATACAATAAAGAAAAAACTAGCTATCCATCTACTTGGTATAGAGAATCTGACAACTTGGAAATTTTAGAAAATTTCAAAAATAATATTTCAAAAGATAATAGTATAAAACTACTTGGTCATCATTCGTGGATTCAGAATATTCCTGAATTTAATGAATCAAAATATTTACGATTTAAAAATAATGATTTTGATTATGGATTTTATATAAAACTTTATAAAAAAAGATTTTTACATTTGGATTTGAAGTCATTTATAAATCAAAAAGGAAATAATGGTATTAAAATCTTTATTGAGAAAGAGCATAGAATTTTTAATGAAGAAATTTACTTATTTGACCATCCTGAATTTGGAATTTTATTCTCAATAAATAAGATCTAATTACTTGTAATAAGCATTATCATCGATGGAATGATCAGTAAGATCTTTCACTCCAGTTACTTCAGGAATTTGTTCCATCAAAGTTTTTTCAATACCATCTTTCAAAGTTACATCAACCATTCCACATCCTTGGCAACCGCCACCAAATTGAAGGATTGCAAAATTATCTTTAAATTCAACCAAGCTTACTTCTCCACCATGAGACTGCAACATTGGATTGATTTCGTTATAAATAACATAGTTGATTCTGTCTTCTACAGGACTATTAGGAGATATATTTGGAATTCTCGCATTTGGTGCTTTTATTGTAAGTTGTCCACCAAATGTATCATTGTCAAAATTCACTACACAGTCTTTTAGAAAAGGGACGCTTCTTTTCTCAATATTAACGTTTATTGATTCTAAATTGATAATCAAATCATCAGGCATGGCTTCCTCTGGTTTACAATAAGCAAGACAAGTTTCAGCCTTAGGGGTACCTGGATCAGATATGAATATTCTAATGGATAAGTCTAGCTCGTTTTTATCTTGTATTAATTTAGCAAGATATTCTTCTGCTGATTTAGTAATTTTTATTATTTCACTCATTTTTTTATGTGGTTAAGTAGAATTATAAGTTCTTTTTTTGGAATAAGAAAAAAATCTGAGCTCTCCGAAGACTTACAAAATATATCTTTTGCTAAAGTCATCTTGTTATTCTTCAGTCTTAACTTGATATTTATAGGCATAATTTTAATTATTACAAAATTTATAACTTCTAACGTATGAATAAATTTAATTTATTTAAACAAAATCTCTCAGAGCTTTATATTGATAAAGTCCCAATAAATCTTAGCCCATCATTATCATTTAGAAGTAGATGTGAATTTGGATACTCTAAAAATGCTTACACTATGAGGGATTCATCAAAAACAATCTATTTAACTAAATTTTTATATGCAGACAGATCAATACAACAATTAATGCCCAAAATGTTAGAAGTAATTAATGAATCTCAAATAATGAAAAATAAACTTTTTCAAATTAACTTTAGAACAAATTCAAACAATAAAATTCTTGTAACTTTGATATATCACTTGAAAGTAAATGAAGTACTAATCAAAACAATTGAGGAAATCTCAAAAATATTCAATATAGATATTATTATTCGTTCTAAAAATTTTATTCATGCAACTAATGATAAATTTCTTGAAGATGAGCTGGAATATTCAAAACTAAAAATATTTCAAACTGATAATTGTTTTTATCAACCAAATAAATTCTTATTAAATAGAATGATTTCAAAGGTAATTAACTTTGTTGAAAATCCAAATGATTTAATTGAGCTATATTGCGGTGTTGGAACCTTTACACTTCCTTTATCAAAAGTTTTTAAAAATATATTTGCAACAGAAAATAATAGAAATGCTTATAGGTGTTTGTTAAAGGCTATTCAAAAAAATAATATAAATAATATACATCCTGCAAGATTGTCGTCAGATGAAGTAACTGAATTAGAATGCGGAAGAAAATTTAATAGAATGGATGGCATACCTTTCAGTTCATTTAATTTCAGTCATGTGCTTGTTGATCCACCAAGGTCTGGTCTTACAGAAGATGTAATAAATATAATTTCTAAATACAAGAATATAATCTACATATCATGTAATCCTAAGTCTTACTTAAGAGATATAAAGTTATTGAGCTCTCATGAAATTAAAAAAATTGAGTTATTTGATCAATTTCCAAACACAGAACATCTTGAAATCATTTCACTATTACAAAAAAAATAAAACTTATCTAATTTTTTCATATTCAATCCAATCAATTAAAAGTCTTTTTTTATCTGGATCGTCTGAGAAATTTGAACATGCTGAATTAGCACAAATTTCATTTGGTTCTACTCTGCCACCATCAAAATTTCCACCTACCGCTACATTAATTATTAAATAATATTGTCTATTAAATGGATAATTATATTGATTTAATGGATATAAAGTTGGGTCGATTGATAAGTGTGGAGTATTTTCGTTATTGATATAAAAATCGATTTTATTCTCCTGAAATATTAAAGTTACAGAGTGAAAATAGTTTTGAAAAGTATTTTCATTTGAAGAGTAAAATTCTCCAACGATATACCTATTATCCGGCCATTGAGTACCAAAATGTACTGCAGAACTTACTAAATTAGATTGACCTGGTGAGCCATCAACTGGATATGGCCTACCCTTTGCTTCCATTAAATCTATCTCGCCACCACTTGGCCAGGGTGAGCCATCAAATGGTAACATCCATATAGCAGGCCACAACCCTGTTCCCTCTGGAACTCTAAAGCAAACTGTAACTCTACTATTATAATCAAAAGGGAATTTATCTTTTGTCATTATTTTCGCAGATGTATAGTTCTGCGTAACATTATCGGTTCCGGTATTTATTTCATATATTGGCTGAATTTTTAGCAATCCATTTTCAATAAAAAGATTATCTAAATCATTTTCAGTATAGTTTTGATATTCATTATTACCATTACAACCTCCGCCGTTGTTATTACAACCCTCATCGTATGACCATACAGATAAATCTAATTGCTCATTATCAAAATTTTCAACAAAATCAGATGTACTTGTTCTAGCCACACAATTATCTTTAGATTTACCTGATGGTGGGATATAAACATAGTTTGTATTGGTATCAGTGTTATCAATTATTGGATTATTAGGACTAGAGGATGACGAACCTCCGCCACCACAAGAAATAAGAAATAAAATACAAATAAATGATATAACTTTCATTAATAATATGAAGATTAGAAAATGTTATTTCACTTCAAAATTATCTGATAGTGATTTCATTTCTTTCCTTAGCACAAACATTGCTATTAGATTTGGTATAGATACAAGCGCAACAACAACATATGCTATATTCCATACTATTGTTGTATCAATTACTGCTGCTAGCACAAAACAAAGTACGTAGAAATTTCTGTACCAAATTACACCTTTTTCACCAAATATATAAGCTGTCGATCTATCACCGTAATAACACCATGTTATGGAAGTTGAAAATGCAAATAGTAAAAGAGCTATTGCAACTAGTTTACCTCCATACTGACCCATAATTCCTTGTGAGAAAGCTTTTGCAGTAAGTTCAGCTGAGCTAACTAAGGATTTACCCTGTATGTCAACAGACTCTATTATCTTTCCATTATCAACATTTAATATACCTGTAAAGAGATTTGAATTATCTTGATCTGAAATGGTTACATCCTCAGCTATTGATCTTGAGTGAAGGATAGTTATATTCTGTGTGATCAAATTCCCATCTTGAACAGTTAATTCTCCAGAGAATTCTTTTACATCAGAATCTAAAGATTGAACGTAACTATTTAATTCATTGATTTGTTTCGGATATAAATAATCACCATCAATATTTTTCTCATCGCTGTATGTTCCTTCTAAAATTACCATATCAGTCTTTGAAAAATTTGTATCAAATTTTTGTGTCCAAACACCGCTAGATAGAATAACCAAAGCGGTAACACTACATACTACAATTGTATCTATAAAGGGTTCTAGGATTGAAACAACACCTTGATCTATAGATTTATTTTTTGAAGATGCATGAGCAATAGGTGATGAACCCTGACCCGCTTCATTAGAATAAAGCCCTCTTGCAACACCATATTTTAGACTCATTGCAAAACTAGCACCAAGAAAACCCCCTACCGCTGCCGATCCTGTAAAAACTTGAGCAAAAATTGCATTAAACGATGGAATAATATTTTGATAGTTTTCAACGAGTATAATTAAAGCACCACCAAAATAAATCAATCCCATAATTGGAATAATTTTACTGGCCACAGATGCAATTCTTTTTATACCACCAATAATGATTACCCATAAAAGAGCACCTAAAAATAAACCAGTAAATAATTTTGGTACTGAAAATTCAGTATTCATAACCAAGGCTATATTGTTAATTTGCGGCATATTCCCAGAACCAATAGCTGTAATCATCATTAAGAATGCAAATAATATGGCAACCCATTTCATGTTCAAGCCTTGTTCTATGTAATACATTGGACCGCCTGATATTGAACCATCAGTTAACTTAGTTCTATATTTGTGACCTAAAGTTACCTCTACATATTTAGTAGTCATGCCGAATATTGCTGTAATCCACATCCAGAAAATAGCTGCTGGACCACCAGTCCATATAGCTAATGCCACTCCACCTATATTACCAGTACCAACAGCACCTGACATAGCTGTTGTAAGTGCCTGAAATCCAGTTGTTTCGCCATCTTGATCAGTTGATTTATTCTTACCAGAAACTATTTTTAATGCACTGTTAAAATATTTGAATTGAGGAAAGCCTAAATAAATTGTAAAAAATATACCTGTTCCAATTAATAGTGCAGGAAACCACCATGATCCACTTAAGTTGCTATCTAACAAAATTAAAAAATTATTAAATTGTTCCATATTTTTATTCCGAATATTTATCGATTAAGTCAGTATAGCCACCTATAAGGTTATCATCTATAAAAATCTGAGGAACTGTTCTTGCATTAGGATTCCTTTCTAGCATTTCTTTAAACACTTCTGGATCATCTGCATTATAAACATCGTAATTGATTCCTTTAGAATCAAAGAAGTTTTTAGCCATTTCACAATAAGAACAATTAGATCTCGAGTAAATTTCAACTTTTTTTGTCATAAATTAATTATAATAAAAAAATGTCATTATTTAACCTAAAAAATAAATCAATACTTATTACTGGATCTTCTAAGGGCATAGGTAAAGCTATCGCTTATCAATGTGCTGAACACGGCGCTAAAGTAATTATATCCAGTAGAAAATTAGATATATGTGAGCAAACTGCTGTCGAAATTAATACTAAGTTAGGTAGTGAGGTTGCATATGCTATTCCTGCAAATATAAGTGACGATGATCAATTAGAAAACTTAGTTAATGAAACAAGAAAAAAAATTGGAAAAATAGATGTATTAATATGTAATGCTGCAACTAATCCATTTATGGGATCAATGCTAGATATGCCAATAGAAAAATTTGATAAAGTCATGCATAACAATATTAGATCTAATCAAATTCTATGTAATCTTGTTTTACCAGAAATGATTTCAAATGAAGATGGATCAATTATTATTATCTCAAGTATTGCTGCTATTAAGGGGAGTCCTATATTAGGAGCCTATAATATAAGCAAAGCAGCTGACGTAATGATTGTTAAAAATATTGCTGCAGAATTTGGTCATAAAAATATAAGAGCTAATTCCATTGCACCAGGTTTAATTAAAACAGATTTTGCTAAGGCTTTATGGGAGAATCCTGATATTTTAAAAACAGTTCTTTCGTCTACTCCAATGCAAAGGATTGGTCTACCTGATGAGATAGCTGGTGTTGCTGTAATGCTTGCTTCTGAAGCAGGTAATTATATCAATGGTCAGACAATAGTTGTTGATGGCGGCACAACTATAACTTAATTGAATTTTTTAATTCACTAAAATAATAGTTAAAAACATGATTTTCGTTTATTTGAGGTACTTTAAAATAATCAAATCTTAAGTTATGTAAATCATTAATAATATTTGATACCTTTAATGTACTAAAATCGCTGTTATTAAAATCTTTATATAGTCCTGAAAGCTCCTCATTTAAAATTTTTGATCTAAGTAGTATCTTCAAAAATTCAATTAAATAATTAATTTTAGTGATCAAATCTATTTCATATGACGATAGATGTTGAAGTATCTGCTTTGAGTGAGCTTCATTAGATAAAAATTTTTTCATTAACTTAACAAAATCTTTAAAGACCATGTGTTGGTCATTTTCAATATCATTTAAAATATTTATAGGACTAATATAACTGGGAAAATCTTTAATATTAAAATCAGAAATGCCTCTCGAAACTAACCAATTGTTAATTTCATCATCTGTCAAAGATGGCATATTAAAGGTCTGACATCTGCTATATATGGTTTGAAGTAATGAATTTGATCTATTTGTGATGAGAATGATGTAACTATTTAAAGCTGGCTCTTCTAGAGACTTTAATAATGCGTTCTGAGATACTTCATTCATTGTATGAGCATTATTAATTAAAACAACTTTATTGCTACTGATAGAAGGAGTCATTGAAAGAAAGTCTATAACATTTCGATTTCCCAGCTCTTCGTCCCATTCTTTATCTCTAAATGATATATGTCTTGTTAGAATTTTGTCTTTATTTAAAAATAGGAAATCTGGATGAGTATTTAATTTAAAAAGATTGATTGACTTTGAGTCACCATCATTAACTAATAAAGTCCGTGCAATTTCGTTACCAAGAATATATTTACCAAGACCGTCAGGACCATTAAGAATAATTCCATGAGGCAAATTATTGAAATTAATTTTTTTATAAACTCTATCTAACCATGGAAGTTCATTTAAATTCATTTTATATTCAGATTAAAAAGAATTTCGTCATGTATAGAATCTATATCATTGTTTGCATTGATAACAATAAATCTATCATCATTATTTGAAGCAATTTCTAAATATCCTTTCCTTACTTTATCAAAAAATTCAAAACCTGATGATTCAATTCGGTCCATATTGTCATTATGTTTTCTGCTAAATCCTTCTTCAACAGAAATATCTAGTAAAAATGTGAAGTTTGGGATTGGACATTTTATAAAAGATATTAATGAGCTAATAAATTCTTTTGATAATTCGCGTCCATAACCTTGATATGCCATTGAGGCATCAAAAAATCTATCTAACAACAAAAAATCAGATTGATTATCTAAAATTATTTTATTTACAAGTTCTGATCTTGCAGAAAACATCAGAAGAAGCTCTGTTTCATTGGATAATTTATTATTATTATCTAATAAAATATCTCTGATTTTTTCACCTGCTAAAGTTGAACCAGGTTCTCTTAAAACTTCAACATTAAAGTTTTTTGATTCAAGAAAATCTTTTAATAATCTAATTTGTGTAGACTTACCTACGCCTTCTATTCCCTCAAATGAAATGATCTTCATTTTCTATTTAACTCATTAACTTTCTTTTTATGCTCATCATACGTTCTTGAGAAATAATGAGATGTGGGCGAATCTGCTACAAAAAATAAAAATTCACCCGGTAAAGAATTTACTGCAGCATCTATAGATGATGGAGATGAAATTGATATTGGTGTTGGCGGAAGACCTTTAATCATATATGTATTAAATTTATTATCTGAATCTAGAATATCAGATTTTTTAATATCTCCATCAAAATTAGGTAATAAACCGTAAATTATTGTTGGGTCAGCCTGTAATTTCATCCCTAAATCTAATCTTTTAAGAAATACTGATGCAATTAATTTTTTTTCATCATTATTACCAGCCTCTTTTTCGATAATTGAGGCTAGTATCAAAATCTCATTTTTTGTTAAATTCGTTTTTGAATAACCATCAATAAATAAATTATCTAGATAGTTATCTAACTTATTTCGACTTTGGATTAGGATTTCAGATGATTTCATATTTTTTTTGTAAAAATATGTATCTGGAAATAATGTGCCTTCATAAAATCCATATTTTAAATCTAAACATTCCAAATATGGGCAATCATTGATCAATAAAGACTGGTCGATTAGCTCCTCTATTTGAAATATATTCATCCCTTCAATAAGTCTAATTTGATGAGTAATAGTATTACCATTTTGCATAGATAAAATAATATTTTTAATTGATTCATCTTTTATAGAATATTCCCCAATCTTGATTGAAGAAATATTATTAGCTTTGATAAAAATATTTATAAAGATTTTATTAATAAAGTTATGATTTGAAAATTTAGATAAAACTTTATTGATTGACTCACCTTCTTTAACGTCTAAGACATATACATTGTTATTAGGTGTGTGATTAATATACGCTATATATGGTGCGTAAAAAGATATAAATAACAGAAAAGATATAAGAATAGTTCTTGTAAAAATAATCATAAGTACATTTGATAACAAATGTTATCTTAAACGTTAATGCTTATTTGTAGAACTAGTTAATTTAAGAATTAGAATTTATATATTCAACGGCTTCGTTAACAGTAGAAATCTTTTCTGCGTCCTCATCAGCTATTTCTAAATCAAATTCTTCTTCAAGAGCCATAACAAGCTCAACTGTATCGAGTGAGTCAGCTCCTAGATCATCTACAAATGACGAATCACTTTGAATTTCATCAACAGATTTTCCAAGTTGATCACTAACGATTTTTTTTACTGTATCTTCAACACTCATAATATCTCCATTACCCTATATTGAAATTTGACACATTTTACATGTATTAGTTCAAAGATGCACATAAAAATTAGTACATTAATAGGCCACCATCAATTGAAATAGTTTGGCCAGTGATATAAGAGGCTTCATCTGAAATTAAAAACATGACCAATTTAGAAATATCCTCAGGTGATCCAAATTTATTAAGTGGTATTTGTTTAAGAATTTCATTTCTTTCATTTTCTCCAATATAAGAAGTCATATCGGTATCAATAAAACCAGGCGCAACACAATTAACTGTGATATTTCTTGAACCAACTTCTTTTGCTAGAGATTTTGTAAATCCATTTAAAGCTGCCTTTGAAGAGGAATAATTTACTTGTCCAGGATTTCCCATTAAACCTGATATTGAAGATATATTTATTATCCTACCAAATTTATTCTTAATCATATTTTTTAAAAAAATTTTTGTAAGATTAAAAGTTCCTGTTAAATTTGTATTAATTACATTATCCCAATCATCATCACTCATCCTTAAAAATAGTTGATCAGCTGTAATACCTGCATTGTTAATTAAAATATCAGGAAGGAGATTTTTTGATTTAAGTTCATCAAAACAATCTTTTACATCATTTCTTGAAGTGACATCTAGTTTTAATGGTAATAAATTTTCTAAATCGTCATCAAATTTAAAGTTATTTCTTGAAGTACCAACGACATTAAAATTGCTCTTTGCAAAATGTCTTGCCATTGATTTTCCAATACCTCTTGATGCTCCGGATATAAATATGTTTCTCTTTTTCATAAAGCTGATTTTATATCATAGAAAAAGTTTTCGGATGATGATGTAAAAATATTTTTAATACCATTAGATTTTGCTAGGCCTGACAAAACTTTGCCAGGACCACATTCAATAACAATACCATTTAATGAATTTATATGATTCATTGATTGTGACCATAAAACTGGATTAATTAAATGCAATACTAAGTTTTTTTTAAGATCAGATATGTTTTCAGTTACCGATGCTGTAGTGTTATGAATGATATTACATTCTGGGAAATTAATTTCTACTTTATTTATTAAATTTTCAAATTCATTGCTAGCTTTTTCCATTAATTTACAATGAGATGCCACGGCAACATTAAGTTTGATACATTTTTTATGTCCATTATTTTTTAAATCACTAACAACCATTTCGACTGCTTTGTTTTCACCTGCGATAACAATTTGTTTAGGCGAGTTAATATTAGCTGTGCTTACAACCATACTTTCATAATCTCTAACTTTCATACAAAAATCATTAATAATATCAATATCTGTATTAAGAATTGCATACATCGAGCCTTTAAGAGATCTTTCCATTAACAACCCTCTTTGATGAACCAATTTCAACGCATCACCTAAAGTTATGGAATTTGATGCTACCAAAGCAGAGTATTCACCTAATGAGTGTCCACACATCAAATCTGCTTTGATATCAGTTAAATTCTGTAAATGTTTATAGTAAATAAAAGATGTTAATAAAATTGCGGGTTGAGTAATTGAAGTTTTATTTAAATCTTCTTCATTACCATTTTTAATTAAATCAATGAGATCAAAACTAAGAGCTTTTAAAGCTAACCCTCGAAAAGATTCTACAAGTTCAGTTGGCAAATTGTCTAACATCCCAATATGTTGAGATCCTTGACCGGGAAATAAGATGCTAATATGCCTAGGCATACTTCTATGTTACGTCTTCTATGTCCTCTTTGATAGGTTTACGAAGATCTTTAATTAATCTACCCTTATAGAAGCCATCTTTTGTCATTTGATGACGTAGATGTTTTTCACCTGAAACAGGGTCAACTGATAGAGTTCTAACCTTTAATGCGTCATGAGAACGTCTCTGACCTCTCCTTGATCTGGTAACTTTACTTTTTTGTACTGCCATAGTCTGCTCTTAAAAGAGGCTATCCTAACAAAAATTTTCAAATATTGAAATAAAAACTATGTTAGAGCTTTGATAAGTTTTTTAAATTCATCTGGATAGCTTGCTGTAACCTTTATTATTTTTGAATTTTGATCTTTAAATGAAATTGATTTTGAATGTAATGCGAGAGTTTTTTTAAAGTTTAAATTAATTGAACTATCAAATATTTCATCGCCATATTTTTTATCAAATAGTATTGGATGATTGATTTGAGATGCATGTATGCGGATTTGATGAGTTCTACCTGTATGAAGGTCAACATTGACTATAGTTGTATTTTTAAGTTGTCTAACAAGCTTAAATATTGTTTTAGATTTCTTGAGTTTCAATAAATTATTCTTATAAATTTCATTTTCAATAATTTTTTTGTCCTTAAACTTTCCTTTAAGAATAGCGATGTAAGTTTTCTTTATTTCATTTTTTGTTAATAGATTAGAAAAGTATTTAACCGATTTTTTATTTTTTGCTAAAACTAAACATCCAGATGTATGTTTATCCAAGCGGTGGCACAGTTCAATATGATTTCCATATTTTGATCTAAAAATATCTATAAGACCAATTCCATTTTTAGAACCAGAATGAACAGCAATATCGTTATTCTTATTAGTGACTATATAATTGGTATCTTCAAAAATAATTTTTTTTGTATGTTTTTCTATAAGATCTGAACTAATCCTTTTAATTTGAGCTAGAGGTTTATCTAAATTGGGTGGTATTCTTACCAAATCATCTATTTTTAACTTATAGCTAGGCTTAATGCGCTTAGAATTAACCCTTACCTCTCCCTTTCTAATGATATTATAAATTTTACTCTTGGGTACATTTTTATAAAGTGACAATAAAAAATTATCTATTCTTCTTTCTGAGTTATCTTGATTAATAATTAATTTTTTGACAGTCATAGGTTAAATCTATAGGATAAGACTTTAAATAACTAGATTATTCTAGTAAATATTAAAGAAAGATAAATACAACAGTTAATATTTTAAGCTCATATATGAGCTAATCATGTAAGCAAAAATACATAAGACTTACTGATTAAAAGCTTCAAAAAAGCATACTGCTGAATTATCTTCCTAATTTTAGGGAGAAAAAATGAAAAGAATACTTATTAATTCATCTTATGGTAATGAACTGCGCGTTGCTTTAGTGGATGGTGCAAAACTCTATGATTTTGATACTGAGTCACCTGATAAAACACTTCTAAAGGGGAGTATTTTCAAAGCAACTGTTTCAAGAGTTGAATCAAGTCTTGATGCTGCATTTATAAATTTTGGTTCTGAACGTCACGGATTCCTACCGCTTAAAGACTTATCGAATGAATTTTATAAAAAAGATAAAAAAGGTAAATTTATTTGTACACTTGAAGAAGGTCAGGAAATTATTGTTCAAGTTACTAAAGAAGAAAGAGGAACAAAGGGTGCTGCTTTAACTACACAAATTGGACTAGCTGGTAGATTTTTAGTCTTAATACCCAACTCATCAAGATCAGGAGGTATCTCTAGAAGAATTAGCGGTGATGAAAGAGATCAAATTAAAAATACTTTAGATAAATTAAATATACCTGAAAATATGAGTGCAATAGTAAGAACTAATGGCTTGGGAAGAACCGCAGAAGAGCTGAGTCTAGACCTTAGTTACTTACTTGCATTGTGGGACGAAATTAATAATACAACACCTAATGCGACCTCACCTTCTTTAATATTTAGAGATGATAAATTAATTGTTAGAGTTGTAAGGGATTACTTTAAAGAAGATATAGAGGAAATACTCATTGATGATAAAGATACTTTCAATGAAGCAAAAGAATTTATTGAAGCCGTCATTCCTGATCATGCCGAAAAAGTAATGTTTTATGATGAAGAAATACCATTATTTAATAGATATCAAATTGAATCTCAAATTGAACTAGCATTCCAAAGAGAAATTTCTCTGAATTCTGGGGGATCAATTGTTATTGACCCAACTGAAGCAATGACCACTATTGATGTGAATTCTGCCAGATCTACAAAAGGTAAAGATATAGAGGAAACAGCATTCAAAACCAATCTTGAAGCCGCAAATGAGATTGCTAGACAGCTTAGGTTAAGAGACGTAGGTGGGTTGGTTGTAATTGATTTTATTGATATGACAAATGAAGATAATCAGAACAAAGTTGAGTCAGCATTCAGAAAAGCTATTTATACTGATAGAGCAAGAATACAAGTATCAAATATATCAAGATTTGGATTACTGGAAGTATCAAGACAAAGACTTAGACCTTCGCTTAATGAGTCTTATGATATTGAACATGTCTTGGTTAGAGGTCCTAGATCATTAGGCCAATCAATATTAAGAATTATTGGTGAAGATGCTGCAAAAGAAAATACTGGCGAAATTCATGTCTATGTTCCTGCAGATGTAGCTAGTTATTTATTAAATGAAAAAAGATATGACATTATAAATATTGAACAATCAAACAAAATAAAAATTCTAATAATTGCTGATCCATATAAGTCTAGACCATACTACAAGGTAGTTAGAATTAAGGAATCAGATGTTAAAAATAATGATTCATACAACTTAACGCCAGATAGTCCTGAGCCAAAAATTGATTGGAGAGACAACAACAACCATTCAAAAATTATGAAGCCATTAGTTGATGGTGTAAAGCCACCAAAAATGCCAAAGAAAAGAAAGGATGGAATTGTAAAATGGTTAAAGACTATAACAGGAATTGAAGTTGAAAAGTCAAAGCCTAAAAGAAAGCCAAATAAAAAGTTTAAAAGAAAAAATTATAAAAACAAATCAACCTCTAATAAAAAATTTAATAAGAAGGTAATCAAATCAACTAATAAAAATGATCCAAAAACAAAAAAATCATCAAGTAAAAATAAAAACTTAAATAAAAAAACATTTGAGAAAAAATCAAATACCAAGATTAAAAAAACTAAAGATAATAAAGTTGATACAAACAAAAAGAATGAGAAGATTATTAAAAATTCTCCAATTAAAGAAATTGTTAAAGAAAAGAAAGTAAAAAAAGATATTCCTCAAAGAGCTAAGAATGATCCTCGACAAAAAGATTAATTAACCTACCAGATAAGCTTGTTGGCGGAGGAACGTAAGGAAGATTTTCGACTGTATACCAATCAGCCTCAACAATTTCGTTTTCGTCTATAATAATTTCACCTGAATCATATTCGCATTTAAATCCAAGCATTAATTGTGATGGAAATGGCCATGGTTGACTTCCGACATATTCTATATTTTTTACTTTAATGCCAACCTCCTCCATAACTTCTCTTTCGACAGTTTCTTCTGCTGATTCTGATACTTCAACAAATCCTGCTAAAACACTATAGAGCCCTTCTGGAAATAAATTATTTCTCGCTAATAATAT
>TARA_B100000963_G_scaffold306390_1_pt1 | contig 19031 bp, 18 predicted proteins | sample TARA_B100000963 | Tara Oceans TARA_B100000963 (sample SAMEA2622097) | marine metagenome | biome: marine biome (ENVO:00000447); feature: surface water layer (ENVO:00002042); material: "saline water (ENVO:00002010), including plankton (ENVO:xxxxxxxx)" | depth 5 m | reverse complement strand
TGACCAACATGAAGCCCAGAACCCGATGGATATGGGAACATATCTAATACATAATATTTAGGTTTTTCTGAATTATTATCAGCTTTAAAAGTTTTGTTGTCAAGCCAATACTTCTGCCATTTTCTTTCAATATTTCTAAAATCGTATTTCAAGTGAATTTAATTTGATTGATTAAAAAAGTCAAAATTACATTTATTGCTTGAATGTCAAAAAGAGTAAAGAAAATTTTATGAGTACTTAATAATTACTTTTCTTTTTTATTTTTACTAAAAAATAAATGTGTCAAAAAAAAGTCAAGAAAAATTTCAAAATAGGAGATTACTAAATAGTTATTTTTCTGTCATAATTAGTATAACGTTTGTTCTTTTTCTTTTGGGCATACTCGGGTTATTTGTTTTAAATTATAGAAGCATTACTTCACATTTTAAAGAGCAAATTGCTATGAACGTTTATTTAAAAAATAACGCAAAAGAAATAGAGATTACACAATTACAGAAGAAGATTTTACTCAATCCTGCTACTAAAAAAATTAATTATATCTCAAAAGAAGAGGCCGCAAAATCATATGTTAATGAAATCGGAGAAGATTTTATAAGTTTTTTGGGTTACAATCCTCTCCTAGATGTTGTTGATATTTTTTTCAATGCAAGCTATGTGAACAGCTTGACTCTATCCTCAACTAAAACTGACATTGAAAATTTTGATTTTGTTGATGAAGTTGTTTATGATAAGCCATTGTTAGAACTTTTAGAAAAAAATATTCAAAAAATCACTTTCTCTTTATTGTTTTTTACTTCACTGTTTGTAATTATTGCTCTTCTATTAATTAATAGTTCTATAAGACTCTCGATTTACTCGAAACGTTTTGTGATAAAAACTATGCAACTAGTGGGAGCAAAAAAATCATTTATCAGGATGCCTTTCATATTAAATAATATGTTGTTAGGACTTATAAGCTCTTTAATCTCACTTAGTGGATTAAGTTATCTAGTATTTGAAATTGACAAACAATTCCCAGAATTAAAAATTTTGAATCAAACTTATGAATTAGTATCTATTTACTTATTAGTTGTGATATTTGGAATTGTAATTTCAGGTCTTAGTACTTTCTTTGCAACTCAGCGTTATTTAAATCTAAAAACAAATGCCAACTATTAGATGTGGAAATGAAAAAAAAATACTCGGAAAAAAAATTTTTATTTGGAAAAAGTAATTACTCTTTGTTATTCATTTCCTTATTGATACTTTCTGTTGGTTTTATTTTAATGAGTGGTGGAGGAAGCAATGATCCTAACTTTTTCAATGATGAAATTTTTAGCTTCAGAAGAATAAGATTAGCTCCAACTATTATCATAATTGGTTTTGGAGTTGCAATTCTTTCAATTTTTATTAACCTAGATCATAAAGAATGAGTAATCTTAAAGCAATTATTTTAGGATTAATTCAAGGCTTAACTGAATTTTTACCAATTTCCTCAAGTGGCCATTTAGAAATTGGAAAAGCATTGTTAGGTAATAATTACCAAGCCTATGACAGCTTGTTATTAACACTTGTATTACACCTTGGAACAGCATTAAGCACAGTATTTGTTTTTAAGAAAGAAATATTTGAAATACTATCGTCATTATTAAAATTGAAGATTGATTATAATACTCTTTTTGTGTTAAAAATTATTGTTTCAATGATTCCAGCAGTTGCAGTAGGGATTGCATTTCAGCAAAAAATCAAAATTTTATTTTCTAACAATTTAATCTTGGTTGGAATTATGTTTTTAATTACAGCCTTAATACTCTATATCGCCGAGGATTTTAACAATAAGGCTAAAATGGTAAGTATTAAAAATGCTTTTATATTAGGCGTAATTCAAGCAATTGCTATTTTACCTGGAATATCTCGGAGCGGTTCAACAATTAGTATGGCTTTGATTCTGGGAATCGATAGAGAGAAAGCCGCTAAATTTTCATTTTTAATGGTACTCCCGATAATATTTGGGAGCATATTAAAGATAATCTTTGATATTAAAAAAACCTCTTTAGATATTGATTATTTATCACTAAGTTTAGGATTTTTTACAGCTTTCATAAGTGGTATTTTTGCCTGTAAATGGATGGTTACTCTGGTTAGGAAAAGTAAATTAATAAACTTCAGTTACTACTGTATACTTGTCGGTATTATTTCAATCTTTTATGGACTTTTTCAAGCAAAAATTTAATTCTAATAGCATTAAAGAAGGGCAACTTTTTTTAATTGACAAGCCAATTGGTTGGACTTCTTTTCAGGTAGTCAATAAAATGAGATGGTATTTAAAAAATCTAACTGGCCTAAAAAAAATAAAAATTGGGCATGCAGGAACATTAGACCCGCTCGCATCTGGTTTATTAGTAGTTTGTACTGGTAAAAAGACTAAATCCATTCACTTATACCAAAACGAAATGAAAACTTATCAAGGTACTTTTACTCTAGGTGCAACAACACGGTCATATGATTTGGAAACTGAAATTGATAATATTTTTGAAACTAATCATATTAAAAATGACTTAATAGAGGAAATAGCTCGAGCATATGTTGGTCATATAAATCAAATCCCACCTATTTATTCTGCAATTAAAATCAATGGGAAAAGACTTTATGATTATGCAAGAAATGATGAATCAGCAGAAATTAAATCCCGTAAAGTATATGTGTCAAAATTTGAAATAACAAATATTAATCTGCCAAAGGTCGATTTTTTAATTTCATGTAGCAAAGGCACATATATTAGAAGTATAGCTCATGATTTTGGACAAAAACTTTCTTCCGGGGCTTACCTTTCATCTTTAAAACGTATCCAAATTGGAGAGAAAACGCTTGATAACGCCTATTCAATGAAAAGTGTGACAAAAAAATATTCTGAAAAAAATATAAAAAGTGTAAAAGTTGATTAATTGAAACTTATTATATTGTATATATGGCTATTCCAAACCAATTTGAACAAAAAAAATCTAACCAAAATTTAGAACTTTCAAATCAGATTCAAGACCTTAAAAAGAAAAAAAACGCTGTAATTCTTGCTCATTATTATCAAGATGATTCCATACAGGAGATTGCAGATTTTTTGGGAGATAGTTTATATCTAGCTCAGCAGGCAGCAAGAGTTGAAGAGGATATAATTGTTTTTGCGGGTGTACATTTTATGGCAGAAACAGCAAAAATTATAAACCCCAAAAAAAAAGTGCTTCTTCCTGACTTAAAAGCTGGTTGCTCTTTGGCTGATTCATGCCCTCCAAATGATTTTGCAATATTTAAAGCTAAATACCCAGACGCCGTTGTAGTTTCATATATAAACTGTTCAGCAGAAATAAAAACTTTAAGTGATATTGTTTGTACCTCAACTAATGCAAAAAAAATTATTGAAAGCATCCCTCTAAAAAAGGAAATTATATTTGCTCCAGATAAAAATTTAGGTGCTTATTTGAATAAAGAAACTGGAAGAAAAATGATCTTATGGGAAGGTTCTTGTGTAGTTCATGAAGCATTTTCGTTTGATAAAATTTTAGATTTAATAAAAAAATATCCTAAAGCAAAATTCATAGCTCACCCAGAAAGTAAATCAACTATTTTAAAAATTGCAAATTTTATAGGAAGTACATCTGCTTTATTAAATTTTGTGCAGAATGATAATGCTTTCCAGTATATTGTTGCTACTGAAGTAGGTATTCTTCATCAGATGCAGAAGCACTGTCCTGAAAAAATATTTATTCCAGCACCTATCGATGACGACACTTGTGCCTGCAGTGAATGTGCATATATGAAAATGAACACTCTTGAAAAGTTATATAATTGCCTAGCTAATGAAAAGCCTGAAATTAAAATGAATACTAATATTATAAATGCAGCTCAAATTCCAATAAAAAGAATGATTGAACTAAGTTAGTTATGTTAAATGACCTTCTTGTTATAGGTACTGGAATTTCAGGTTTGACATTTGCAATAAAAGTTGCAGAACAAAACCCAAAGCTTAATATCACAATTATATCCAAAGGAAATATAAGTGAAGGAAATACTCGATATGCACAAGGCGGAATTGCTGTTGTAAGAAACCTACAGGATGACTCGATAGACAAACATATTCAAGACACAATTATTGCAGGTGATGGTGAGTGCGATAGTCGTGTTGTTAAATTTGTTGTTGAAGAAGGTAATTCAAGACTAAATGAGTTAATAAACTGGGGGGCTGAGTTCGACATGAATAAAGAGAAACTTGATCTAGGAATAGAAGGTGGGCATTCAGAAAAAAGAATTGTTCATTATAAAGATCAAACAGGCAAACAAATTCAAGATGTTTTGTCAACCAAAATAAAAAGTTTTCCAAATATTAATCTTTTAGAAAATCACACTCTAGTAGATTTAATAACTGATCACCATTCTGTAGAAAAAAAAGGAAGGTGTTATGGAGCATATGTAATTTCACAAGAAAAAGAAGAAATTATTAAAATATGTTCTAAAATAACTGTCCTCTCAACTGGAGGGGCTGGAAGTTTATATGCATATAGTACAAATCCTAGTACTGCTACTGGTGATGGCCTTGGAGCTGCTTACCGTGCAAAAGTGAGGATGGACCACTTAGCCTATGTCCAATTTCATCCAACTGCCCTAAGAAATAAAGTTAATGAAAATATTTTTTTAATAACTGAAGCAGTAAGAGGTGCTGGAGGTATTTTATTAAACAGTAAGAAAGAGAGGTTTATGTTAAAAGTAGACAGAAGAGCTGAACTTGCTTCAAGAGACATTGTTGCTCGTAGTATACACAAACAGATACAAGAACAAACAGAAAATTATGTTTGGCTTGATGGTTCAAAAATATCGATAGATGTGTGGAAATCAAATTTTCCTACTATTTATAGAACTTGTGTCTCTCAAGGAATTATATTGCCAAAAGACTTAATACCTGTAGTCCCTGCGGCACATTATTTTTGTGGAGGGATAAAAGTGAACGAACATAGTGAATCAGAATTAAAAGGTCTTTACGCTATAGGAGAATGTAGTTATACTGGTCTTCATGGGGCAAATCGTCTAGCCTCAAATTCACTTTTAGAAGCATTGGTGTTTTCCCACAGAGCAGCTATGCACTCAATCAATGCTCTTAAAAAATCTTTACCTGGACAACATTTTTACAATGCACTTCCGTCTTGGAACGGAGAAGGATATTCGAAAAGTGATACTTTAAGTGATGTCAGGAAATTACGAATAGAACTTCAAAAGAATATGACTCAGCACGTTGGTATTTTTAAAACTCATGAGGGCTTGAATTTAGCCGAAGATCGAATAAATAAAATATATATAAAAGTTAGTAAACTTTATAATAAGAAAAAGTTAACTTATGGTTTAAGTGAATTAAGAAATATGGTTAGTGTTTCTTATTTGCTAATAAAGCAGGCTCAACAAATTAAAAAAAATAGAGGAGTTTTTTATATTCAAAATTATGATGAAGAATTTTATAAAACGCTACAAAAATCAACTTAATTTATTTATTGAAAATGCATTAAATGAAGATATTGGAATTGGTGATCATACAAGTTTATCATGCATAGATGTCAGAATGAAAAGCTCTGCAAAGCTCGTAGTTAAGGACTCAGGATACATAGCAGGAGTTTCTCTTTCTAAACTGATTTTTAAACACTATGATCCAAGACTTAAAGTTGAAACAATAATTAAAGATGGGAATAAAATCAGAAAAGGAGATATCGCTTTTAAAGTTCATGGCTCAGCTCTTTCTATACTTTCGACGGAAAGGCTAGTTCTCAATACAATTCAAAGGATGAGCAGTATCGCAAGTTTAACAAAAAGTTTAAATAAGATGATTAAACACACTAACTGTAAAATTCTAGATACCAGAAAAACAACACCTAATTTTAGGTATGCTGAAAAATTGGCTGTTATGATTGGTGGCGGAACCAATCATAGAATGGGGCTTTTTGATGCAATATTAATTAAAGATAATCATATCGATTATTGTGGTGGTGTTAAAAATACTTTAACTAAAACTGAAAATTATCTTAAAAAAATTGATAAGGAACTTGATGTTATTGTGGAGTGTAGAAACCAAAAAGAAATAGATTCAGCTCTTAATTTTAATTTTGTCAAAAGGATATTGTTAGATAACTATAATCCTTCAGAGTTATCTAAAGCCATATCATTAATCAATGGAAGAAAGTCAACCGAAGCTTCGGGAAGAATTGGAAAAAATAATATTATAGAATACGCAGAAACAGGTGTTGACTTCATTTCAATTGGCGAACTGACAAATAATCTAAAAAGCATTGACATGAGTTTAAAAGCCACTGTTATTTGAAAATTATATTTCAATCTATTTTTTTGTAAAAGATTGTATTTAGCAATTATAAAAAAATTCTTGTTTAATCTTTATATTTGCTACAACTGTTTTCTAAATGAAATACCATAGAATTTTGCTAAAATTAAGTGGTGAAGCACTCATGGGTAGTCAAAGCCATGGTATTGATCCAAAGCGCATTGACAAATATGCTAAAGAAATAAAAAAAGTTTTTGATAAAGGGACTGAAGTAGCAATTGTTATAGGTGGGGGTAATATATTTCGAGGAGTTTCAGGATCTAGTAAAGGTATGGATCGTGTTCAAGCAGACTATATGGGAATGCTTGCTACAGTAATTAATGGATTGGCCCTCCAGGGTGCTCTTGAAAATAATAATGTTCCTACCCGCCTACAAACTGCCATAAAAATCGAGGCAATCGCTGAACCCTTCATTAAAAGAAAAGCAACACGACATTTAGAAAAAAGAAGAGTTGTAATTTTCGGTTCGGGAACAGGAAATCCATTTTTCACTACGGACTCTGCTGCAGTTTTAAGAGCAATCGAAATTAATGCAGATGTTATTCTAAAGGGGACAAGAGTAGATGGAATCTACAATGATGATCCAGAAAAAAATATTGAGGCAACAAAGTTTGAAAATCTATCTTTTGATGAAGTTTTGAAAAAAGGAATTAAAGTGATGGATACAACAGCATTTACTCTTAGTCAAGAAAATAAATTACCTATAATTGTTTTTGATATTAATACTCCTGATAACCTTTATAAAGTTGTAAAAGGAGAAAATATTGGTACAAGAGTAAACTTATAAATTTTATCAAATGGAAGAATTAACACAAATAATAATCGAATCTGCAAAAGAAAGTATGGATTTGGCATTGAAACATTTAGAAAGAGAAATGTTAAATTTACGAGCTGGTAAGGCAAATCCTATAATGCTTAGTAGTGTTAAAGTTGAATATTATGGGACACCAACGGTAATTTCACAAATTGCAAATATTAATACACCCGACAGTAAAACTTTAGTAATCCAACCATGGGATAAATCAATATTAGCTGATATTGAAAATGCCATTATGATGGCTAATATAGGTTTTAATCCAATGAATAACGGCGAGTCAATTATCATAAATATTCCAGCTCTTACCGAAGAAAGGAGAAAAGATCTTGTAAAAATTGCTAAATCTGAGACCGAGAATGCTAAAATATCAATTAGATCTGCAAGAAAAGAAGCAAACCATGAAATTAAAAAATCTGAATCTTCAGAAGACATTCAAAAAAATTTTGAAATTGATATTCAAAATTTAACAGATGAATATATTTCTAAAGCAGATCAAATTTGCAGTTTAAAAGAAAAAGAAATCCTAACCGTTTGAAAAAATCAAAAGCGAATAGGCTTGCATGAAGAAAAAAAAACAATGGAATATCTGGGGCCTAGTTGCTAGACTTATACTTAGAAATCGTATCCTTATTTTATTAGTTTTGATTTCCATTACCATTTATTGGTCTATGCAATGGAAACACATGCAATTTACTTACACTGAAGCTAATCTACTTCCTGATAAACATCCTGAAAATATTATATACAAATCGTTTACAAACATATTTGGTGAGGAGGGAAATGTTTTGGTAATCGCCATTCAAGATGAAGAGTTTTATTTTCCAAATAAAAGAAATGTATGGAAAGATCTTAATGGAAGAATTGAAAGTTTTGAGGAAATTGATTTTATCTTAACAACCGAAAATATTAAAGAACTCAAAAAGAATAAAAAAAATAAAAGTTTTGTTTTAGAGGATGTTTCAAAACAATTTCCAATTGAATCGAAAAATCCTATAAAGTTTAAGGAAAAACTTTTTTTAGAGCTTCCATTTTATAATAATCTATTATTTGACGAAAGAACAAGTACAATTCGTTCTATAATTTACATGGATCCTAAAATTGTTAATACAGCTGAAAGAAGGAACTTTATATTTGAAACTTTTATACCCCTAATCAAAAAATATGAGAATAAATTAAATACCCAAATTCACGTTTCTGGAATGCCATATATTAGAACATTAAATGCTCAAAATATTGTAGATGAAATAGCTCTTTTTGTATTGGGAGCTACATTAATAACATCCTTAATTTTCTTTTTATTTTTTCGCTCATTCCGGGCAACATTAATATCATTATTTGTCGTAGCTGTAGGTGTGATGTGGGCATTTGGAATATTAGGATGGCTACAATATGAAATTACAGTGCTTACTGCATTAATTCCTCCATTAATAATTGTAATTGGGGTGCCTAATTGTATTTTTTTGATAAATAAATACCAACAAGAAATTGCCAGACATCAAAACCAAGCCAAGTCTTTACATAGAATGATAGCAAAAATTGGAAATGCAACGTTAATGACAAATCTTACAACAGCATCTGGCTTTGCTACCTTTATTCTTACAAATTCAAAAATCTTGAAAGAGTTTGGTGTGGTAGCATCTATAAATATTATTGCAATTTTTCTTTTATCTCTTTTAATTATTCCAATTTCATATAGTTTCATGGCTTTGCCAAATAAAAAACACCTTAAACATTTAAAAAATAAAACCGTTGATTTTTTTGTTTCATGGATGGAGAAGACTGTAAGGGTAAAAAGGGTTAATGTTTACTTAGTTTCACTGCTAGGTCTAGTAATTGGAATAACTGGAGTTTATCAAATAAAAATTTCTGGAAGTCTTATAGAAGATATGCCAAAAAAAGCAGATTTTTTTAAAGATATTTTATTTTTTGATGAAAACTTTAATGGAATTGTACCCTTAGAATTTTGGATTGATAGTAAAAGAGTGAAAGGTATTGTTAAACCAGCAACATTAAATAGAATGAATCAGCTGCATTCAATAATAGAGGAAATTCCTGAATTGGCTACTCCGATTTCTGTAGTTAATGCGGTTAAATTTGCTAAACAAGCGTATTATAATGGGAACCCTAATTATTTTACCCTTCCAACTTCACAAGAAAATAGTTTTATATATCCATTTCTAAATAAATCAAAAAGCAACAATAAATTAATGAAAGGATATATAGATTCTACTGGCCAATTTGGAAGAATAACAACTTATATGAAAGATATTAAAACTTCAAGATTAGAAGAAATAGAATCTGATTTAAATGGACTAATAGATAAAATCTTTCCTGAAGATCGCTATGGTGTAAAGATTACGGGTAAGTCACTTCTGTTTTTGAAGGGTACAAAATATCTGATCAATAATCTTGTCCTTTCCCTTAGTCTGGCTATTTTATTAATAGCTCTTTTTATGGCTTTTTTGTTTAGATCTTTCAAAATGATTTTAATCTCGTTAATACCAAACTTACTTCCGCTAATAATAACAGCAGGTGTAATGGGATTTACTGGAATCCCATTAAAACCATCAACAATATTAGTATTTAGTATTGCTTTTGGCATCTCTGTTGATGACACAATTCATTTTTTGGCTAAATACCGCCAAGAATTAATATCTAATGGATGGAAAATAAATAATGCTATCTTTTCCGCGTTGAGAGAAACAGGTATAAGTATGTTTTATACTTCTGTCGTTTTATTTTTCGGATTTTCTATTTTTTTGTCTTCCAATTTTGGAGGAACACAGGCTCTTGGTGGACTTGTAGCAGTTACCTTGATGATGGCGATGTTAGCTAATCTAATTCTGCTTCCATCTTTGCTTATTTCTTTGGAAGATTCAATTAGTAATAAGAAAGTATTAAAAGAACCGAAACTTGAGATTATTGACTAAAAGTTCATAATTAGAGACTTATTTTAACTTGATCAAATAAACTTATATTTGTGTCGCTTTATCAAATTTTAATATAAAATGAAAGTAGTTAAAATTAAATATCTTCTCAAAGAGTCTACTAAAACAAATTTTAATTATGCTGTAAAGGGATGGGTAAAAACTTTTAGAGCAAACCGGTTTATTGCACTAAATGACGGCTCCTCAACAGAAAACCTTCAATGTGTAGTTGATTATGAAAGCTTAAATGAATCTGAACTTAAACTTATTACCACTGGAACAGCATTGCATTTAGAGGGCTCACTATTAGAAAGTCAAGGAAGTGGACAAAAAGTTGAATTAAAAGTTAATAAACTTGACATTATTGGTGTTTGTGATCCTGAGAAATATCCAATACAACCTAAAAAACATAGCTTAGAGTATTTAAGGGAAAAAGCACACCTCAGAATCAGAACTACTACTTTTGCTGCTGTCATGAGAATTCGATCATCTCTTTCGTTTTATATTCACAAATTTTTTCAAGAAAAAGGCTTTTACTATATAAACACACCTATAATAACAGGAAGTGATGCTGAAGGTGCAGGAGAGATGTTCCGTGTTAGTACTCTGGATCATAAAAAACCACCGATCGATGAAAATGGAAATCTGGATTTTAAAAAGGATTTTTTTGGAAAAGAAACCAATCTAACCGTTTCAGGTCAATTGGAGGCTGAAGCATATGCCCTCGGCTTGGGAGAAGTTTACACATTTGGACCTACTTTTCGTGCAGAAAATTCAAATACTAAAAGACATCTTGCAGAATTTTGGATGATAGAACCAGAAATGGCGTTTTATGATCTTAACAATAATATGGATTTGGCCGAAAAATTTATAACTCAAGTTTTAAGTGAAGTTTTATCTAATTGCGTTTCTGATTTAGAATTTTTGAATGATCGCCAAAAAAAGGAAGATCTAAGTAAGCCTTTATCAGAAAGGAATCAAATGAACCTTTTAGATAAGATTAAGTTTGTAGTGGAAAATGATTTTATAAGAATAACTTATAACGAGGCATACAGCATTCTCAAAGACTCAAAACCAAATAAAAAGAAAAAATTTAAATTTCTAATAAATGAATGGGGAACAGATTTACAAAGCGAGCATGAAAGATATTTGGTTGAAAAACATTTTAAAAGTCCTGTTATAATCTTTAATTACCCTATAAATATCAAAGCCTTTTACATGAGAAGAAATGATGATGACAAAACGGTAAGAGCAATGGATATCCTTTTCCCTGGAATTGGTGAAATAGTTGGTGGTTCGCAAAGAGAAGAGCGTCTTGATATATTAGAAAAACGAATGATTGAAATGCAAATTAATTCTGAAGAACTTTGGTGGTACCTTGATCTGAGAAGATACGGAAGCGTGCCTCATAGTGGTTTTGGATTAGGTTTTGAAAGATTAGTTCAATTTGTTACGGGAATGAACAATATTCGAGATGTAATTCCTTTTCCACGAACACCACAGAATGCCACATTTTAAAGGATTTGTCCTAAATTACATATATTTACAAAGGGATATATTATTTAAGTATGCTCAAACAGAATCTTCAAATAAAACTTTCTCAAAAACTATCTCCTCAGCAAATCCAACTGATGAAGATGATTCAACTATCAACTTTAGAGTTGGAACAAAAAATTGAATCAGAGATTGCGGAAAACCCTGCATTAGAAAACGGAAAAGAACAATTGAATAAAAATGAATCTGATGTTGAATTTAGTGAAAGTGAAAAAATCACTACAGATGAAATAGATATTGATCAATATTTGAGTGATGACGAAGTCCCGCATTACAAAATTTATTCAAACAATTATCTAAACAAAGACGAAAATAATAGTATTCCTTTTTCTGGAGGTGTTACTTTTCATCAGTACCTCTCACAGCAAATAGTCAATCTAATTTTGACAGATACTGAAATACAAATAGCTGAATTTATTATTGGTAGCATTGATGAAAGTGGATATTTAAGAAGAAGTAACGAAGAACTTGTTGACGATTTAGCATTTACTCAAAATCTAATGGTAGACAATTCAATCGTTGAAAAAATAATAAAATCCGTACAATCTTTGGATCCTGTAGGAGTTGGAGCACGTTCGCTCCAAGAGTGCCTAAAACTTCAATTAGAAAAAAAGGATGTAAATAGACCTGAAGTAAATTATGCATTAAAAATTATAAAAAATCATTTTAATGAATTTAGTCATAAACATTACAATAAACTTCAAGAACGCCTTGGAATAGATGAAAAAAAATTGAAAACTGCTTTAGATTTGATAAGTAAATTGAATCCAAAACCCGGGGGAGCATTAACCTCAAATACTGAAAACAATCAAATAGTACCTGATTTTATCTTAAAGCTCGAGGAAGGAAATTTATACGTTAAACTTAATAAGAGAAATGAGCCTCAACTTAGGGTATCAAACACTTATAAGGATATGCTTTATAGTTACTCAGAATCAGATTCAAAATCGAATAAAGAAGCTGTTCAATTTATAAAGCAAAAACTAGATTCAGCTCAATGGTTTATTGATGCAATAAGGCAAAGGTACCAGACATTAAACCTTACTATAAATGCAATATTAGACCATCAAAAGGAATATTTTATGAGTGGAGATGAAAAAAAACTAAAACCTATGATTCTAAAAGATATCGCAGAAAAAGTTAATATGGATATTTCTACAATATCAAGAGTAGCAAACAGCAAATATATTGACACACCGTATGGAACAAAATTGTTAAAGACTTTTTTCTCGGAGGGACTCAAAAATAACGAAGGTGAAGATGTTTCCTCTATAGAAATAAAAAAAATACTAGAACAATTTATAATTGATGAAAATAAAAAAAAGCCTCTCACAGACCAAGTGCTTTCGTTAATGATGAAAAAAAAGGGTTACATCGTAGCTCGAAGAACAATAGCAAAATACAGAGAGCAACTTGATATTCCAGTCGCAAGATTAAGAAAAGAACTCTAGATTATTACAGAACGAAAAAAATTAATCCAACTTTTAGAGGTGCTATTTTTATAGATGAATTGTTTTGGGTGGAATTTAGAGAATCAAATGTTGAGACTATTGGGCTGGATAAATAAAAATTCCAAGTATTGTATCCAAAGCTCAAATATGCACTTGTCCCAAACTTTTTTAATTCTTCACCAATGGTTAAAAAATTTGAATTTTGTTTAGCTTTAATTCGGTAGTTCCAGTTGACTTTTATACCTCCATAAACCCGCCAAAAAGCAAAATCACGGTCAGAAGAATTTCTCCATCTAATTGAAATTGGGATTTCAAATGATTGAACAGATATTGATAGGGGGTTGTTAATATTATTATTCAAGTCCAACGAATAGAGACCACTTGCTGAACGGATTAAATTTGTTGTAAATCTTTCAAAACTGATTCCTAATCCTAAACCTGTTGACAACTTGCCAGATTTTATTAGTGGCATATCGCGAATAATACCAAATTGAAAATGACGTGGTAAACCCCTAGCTTTTAAATTTTCTTGGTTAGACTTAATAAGCATTAGAGAGGTTCCGAAATATATTTGATCTTCGCGGTAAAATTTGAATTCCTCATCTTTTGGAATATTTTGGCTTTGAAGAAAAGATGAAGTAAAAAGCGTTACTAGTAAACCTAAATATAAATTAATAACAAACGGTACATTTCTTGGTTTCAAATCAAAAATAGTAGGCCTTAATTGTATGAACTAATCTCAGAGAGATGAAAATAAATCTTTTCAGATATTTAATTCAAATTTTGAGTATAATCACCTACTCTAGTTGTGTAATTTATTTTCAAAGCCTGAACTTTTCTAAGCTCTTGCTTTATATCTTGAATTAATCCCATTTTGGTGTCACTGTCAACTTTCAAAGCTGTCGTTAGTACATTTTGCAACTCTTGCCTTTTAGAAGCACGTTCCGCGAGGATAAAGGCACCAACCTCGTCAACAGAAGCAAACTTATCATTTAATTGTATCCTTGCACTTGAACCATACTTATCTTGATATCTCGAGGATGGTTTACCTGCATATATGTACATAACGCGGTCTTTTTTATCAAGTTTTTGGATCTGATCAGCAGCTGGTAGCTTATTAATTACCATCAAAGTGCTGTCTCTCATTACAGTGGCGACCATAAAAAAGAATAATAACATAAATACTATATCAGGGAGTGATGCCGTTGAAATCGCTGGTAAATCACCTCCCTTTTTCTTTTTGAATTTTGACATTTTATATTTATAGTTAGTTAAGTTTAGTTGATTCTGCTTCTGATAATTTTTGCGGATACATTGCTTTTACTTGGTCAAGCTTGGGCTTAAGAATTTCTTGTCTTTCTGAACTTGTTCTAGGATCATCATATTGTTTTTGTGCTTCTACAAAATTTATCCCCAGATCATTACCAAAAAGTCTTTCAAATTCACGATTTCTCAAATCATTATATGCTGCAACTAATTCATTTTGAACTGCAATGTAAACTTTATAAGAAGTTTCTCGATCGTTTTTTAAAGATATGATAGCTTTATCTGGATTATCAGAGGAGGTTTCATCACGTTCTCCTTGGCAATAGTCACAAGCTTCGTCGCCTACACCCCCACCATTGTCAAGAAAGGCAACAGCGAGAGATCTTAGATCTGCAATGTCAGCAAGTTCTTCTTCAACCAAAAGTTGATCATTCTTACTTACTAAAACAGTAAAAATATTTTTTTCTCTAATTATTGGAGGATCAACTTGGTCTTCCATTGGAGGTAATTTCCTGTTTAAACCACTATCTGTTTCAATTGTAGTGGTCACTAAAAAGAAAATTAAAAGAAGAAAAGCTATGTCTGCCATTGAGCCAGCATTTACTTCGGGTGCTGATCTTTTAGCCATAAATTACTTTTTTAAAATTTTCTTAGCACCAGAAAGAAGCATTGATAAGATTGCTAGAGTCGCAAGTATATAAAACATTCTTAAACCTGTTCCAACCCAACGTGAACCAGAAGCAGATAGAACTTCGCCATCTTTCATAGGAGTCTCTAATCCATCTGAAGCAGCAAATGCTATAGCAATAACTAGGACAAAGCAGCCTATGAAAATTAGCGCTTTCTTTAACTTTTTAGAGCTTGAAGCAAGATTTAATATTGAGAAGACTAAAGTTATCGATATCGTTATAAAAAGTATTGCAATTGAAAGTGATACAAGTGGTGTAACCGTAGAGAAGTCCCCTGTTGCTGCAGCCATTTTTATCTCTTCATCTCCAGCACCAATAATCCTAAAGAGGAAGACTACACCAAGTAATCCAAAAACAGCACTTAAAATTTTTACAATAGTCTGAATTTTCATTTATTTATTATTACAGTTATTTTTTTTGAGATACTAAGATATCAATCAAGGTGATTGAAGCGTCTTCCATGTCATTAACAATACTATCAATTTTAGCTACTATATAATTGTAAAAAACTTGAAGAATAATAGCAACTATTAACCCAAATACAGTTGTTAGAAGTGCCACTTTTATACCTCCAGCCACAAGAGATGGCTGCATATCACCCGCAGCTTCAATTTTGTCAAATGCTTGAATCATACCGATTACAGTACCCATGAAGCCAAGCATTGGTGCTAAAGCTATAAACAAAGAGATCCATGAAACATTCTTTTCTAACTGTCCCATTTGTACTCCTCCATACGCAACAACTGCTTTTTCAGCACTTTCAACTCCTTCATCCATCCTATCAAGCCCTTGATAAAAAATTGATGCAACAGGGCCTTTTGTATTTCTACAAAATTCTTTGGCAGCATCAACACCTCCTGATGAAAGTGCTTCTTCAACTCCATCAGTAAGTTTTTTTGTATTGGTTGTTGCAAGATTAAGAAAAATAATACGTTCGATTGAGATTGCGAGGCCAAGTATTAGGCAAATTAAAACAATTCCCATAAACCCGGGTCCTCCCTCAATAAATCGTTTTTTCAGTTCCTGTGTGAAAGAAGCGGATTGAGCTGGGGCTTCTTCATCTTGAAGTGTTGCGTTTGCAATTGTAGCTAAATTCGCAGTCGATACTGTTGCGCTGGCAGTCGTTAAAAAGCCTATAATTGCAAGGACAAAAATTAGTTTTCTCATTTTATTATTTTTTGTTCTATAAATTTAAATGCCGTTAAAGATAAAAAAAAATAAATATGATTTTAATTTTAAAAGATTAATTATAATGATAGTTCAGGCATATAATATTACATTTTTCTTAAATATCAATTGATTAAAAACAAATAAACATAAATGTAATTTATATACTTAGAAATAATTTGTAACACTAAATTATTTAAACCAAGACACCTTGTCCTTAATTGATCCGTTTGATCTTTCTGTTATTTTTTTATCGTAATGACCCAAATAATAAATTCCTAAACATTTTTCACCTTCATTAAGTTGAATAAATTCATGGACATAATTAATAAGTTTAGAAGAACTCCAGTACGATCCAATATTCAATTCAGTACACATTAGCCACATATTTTGAACAGACATAGAAACAGATGCTATTTCTTCCCATTCAGGAACTGAATTTAGGGGATCTCTTTGCATACATATTAATATTAATGCAGATGATCTTTTTACATTATTGATTATATTTTGAAATTTATATTTAGAGAATTTTGTTGTTGTGGTTTTATATTTTTCAGATAAAAAATTAGCAAATTTAATTTTGTAATCATTTTGTAAAACTTTGAACCTCCATGGTTCTGTTTTTTTGTGAGTTGGTGCAAAATTTGCTGCCTCAAGAATAAGTTCTAGATCTTCATTTTTTATAGATTTTTCATTATACTGTTTTGGAAATATAGATCGTCTTGTCTTAATTGCTTCAAATAATTTCATGTTTAGATTTTGATTTTTGCATAATAAATTAACCAATTATTCTTTATCTACAAAAAGATAAATCAACACAAAGAGATTCATACTTTTGAACTCTCTCCCACCCGAGTTAAATAAAACTAGTAAATAAAGCTAGGCAAGAAATGTTGGATTAGATGTGGGGTTTATCAAAGATTATATTGATTTGTTTAGAGTCGAGAAAAAAATTTCCTAATTTTATTATATAATTAAGTTTTTAATATTTATGATTAAAATACTAGTTTTTAATTTGAATTTTAATAAGTAGTTACAAAAGAAAAGCAGGCTATTTTGTTTACTAATAGTATATTTCTTTACTGATTAAAAATTTGTGTAATTACTTCATTAAACTTATATGAAAACAAACTATGTGTAAATACCAAAAATTATTTTAATTATCTAAAACTTCTATAATTGGGTTGCCTTTACCATCATTCGTTATATTGAATCCTAATAGTAATGAATCTTGCCTATAATCTTTAATTATTTTAGATAGAATGACGTCCGTTTTGTTAACTTTTTTAAAAAAAACATCAAAATCATCCTTTTTATCAAAATTCCAAATTCTCTCCATAAAAGGAGGTAGTCTTTTTCTGATAGTTGGAATTTCACTTTCATCTGTTTGTTCCCATGAACACATTTGAGCGCCAATAACATTTTTGTTTCTGTTTAATTGAATCGGATTTTTGTATGCAGATGATTTGTGCCACCAGTTTTCCCATTTCCACATATTCCAATCATAAATTTTTTCTGGACCCCATTTCAAGGGTAAAACATTAGGATCAGGATTTCCACTTCGTACTATATACAATGGCATCCAAGACGTATTTACTAATTTATAACCATCTTCCACTAAATGATTGGGTAGGTTATATAATGATTCAAACTCAAATACTGTTATATCTTTAGGAATCTCTATTTTACCATTTCTAGAAAATCCTTCCCAGACAAACATTTGCTTTCCCTTACTTTTAAAAAAATCATTCATCCTAACAATAAAGTATCTGTAAAGCTCTTGTATATTATATCCCAATTTATTTTTTTTCATGAAGTTTTTGACATAAGGGTCATCAACAATAACTTTTAAATTTGCCTCATCAGCGCCAAGATGAAAATAAGGAGATGTGTGAAAAGTGTCCATAACCTCTACAAATAACTTTTCAAGGGAAGTGTAAACATCTTCTTTGCCGATATTTAACACATTGGAAAATTCTGATTTACCCCCAAATAAATCCTCAGGTCTCTTTTCTGGGCTAGTAGTTGAAAATATTTCCGGGTATTTTTTTACAAACTGCATTGAATGACCAGGAACATCTATTTCAGGAATAATAATAACCCCTCTTTGGTAAGCGTAATTAACAAAAGATGAAAGTTCTTCTTTAGTATAATGATTATTAGTTGTCTGAAGTTTTGGAAAATTTTCAGAAGGGAAAGTAAATAACTGATCATCAGTTAGATGAAACTGTAAATAATTTACTTTATAAAAAGAAGCAAGTTCGATTAATTTATAAATTGTTTCGGCTGAGTGCCACTTCCTTGCTAAATCAATGAGAAGTCCTCTGTAGTTAGAATCTGGATTATCTTTTATTGTTAAAATTGGAAAAGTCATTCTCCCTTTATCGTTTACAGATAATTGCAATAGTGTGGATCTTGCCATTTTAAGTGCATTTAGTGATCCTCCCTTTATAATAATTTTATTATGAATACTAATTTCATACTCCTCATCATTAAGTTCTTTGTCAATTTCTAAGGATAAATTAGACATATTATTTTTTGTGACAAGTTCAAATGAATTGGTATAACTAAGTTTTTTGAAGTCATTTGAAATTAAGTCATATAAACTTTTATTATCCTTAAAGTTTATAAATACCTTAATTTTTTTGGAAAGTAAAATATGTTTGCTGGGATCTATTAGATTTACACTCTTTGGTAAAGGTACGATGTTAATATTAGCCTCCTTTTTAATATATTTTACTTTTTTCGAACATGAAAGTAAGAGAATTGATAATAGTAAAAATCTTATGAATTGTTTCATAGGACAAAATT
>TARA_B100000963_G_scaffold319802_1_pt1 | contig 19112 bp, 18 predicted proteins | sample TARA_B100000963 | Tara Oceans TARA_B100000963 (sample SAMEA2622097) | marine metagenome | biome: marine biome (ENVO:00000447); feature: surface water layer (ENVO:00002042); material: "saline water (ENVO:00002010), including plankton (ENVO:xxxxxxxx)" | depth 5 m | reverse complement strand
TTTTGAGAAAGATTAAAATTTGAATATTTCACAGTATATGTTGGCATTAAACTATTTTTTTTTATTTAAAACTCTTCCAGCAATATTCTTTAATTTCTTAATTGTCTTTTTTGATCTTAACTTTGGGTCTGTTATAATTGCAACATCCAAACAATTATTAGCTGGATCTTTTTCTACAGAAAAATCTCTAAAGCTCTTTATAACTTCTTTGATCATTTTTTGCGCGTTAGAGGCATTCTTCATTAAGGTCTTTATAACTATACCTACATCAACCTCATCATGATCTGGATGCCAGCAATCATAATCTGTTACCATCGCTACAGTGCAATATCTAATCTCTGCCTCTCTAGCTAATTTTGCTTCAGGCATATTTGTCATACCAATTACATCTGCTCCCCATGATCTATAAAGATTTGACTCTGCTAAAGTTGAAAACTGCGGACCCTCCATTACTATTGAAGTTCCTCCTGTTTGATGGCTAATATTCAATTTCTTTAACACAGCTTCACAACATTCTGAAAGTCCAAGACTTGTTGGCTTAGCCATTGATACATGTGCAACAATTTCATCATCAAAAAAAGTTTTTACTCTTGAAAAAGTTCTATCTATAAATTGATCAACTATTACAAATCTTCCTGGCTCTAATTCATCTTTTAATGATCCAACTGCAGAAACTGAAATTATATCAGTAACACCTAGTTGCTTCATTGCATCAATATTTGCTCTAAAATTAATATTAGTAGGATTAATTTTGTGACCCCTAGCGTGCCTAGGTAAAAAACAAATTTCCTCTTTTTCAAATTTTGCAATTAATATTTCATCAGATGGTTTTCCCCAAGGGGTATTAATTTTTTTCCACTTAGTTTTTTGAAAACCTTCCATTTTATAAAGGCCACTACCTCCAATTATCCCAAGTTTTCTTTTTTTCATCGTTTAATTATTAATGCTTTTTTGTTAAAACTTGAAGTTAATAATGGATTTAAAAAAATACATCAGATCGATACCAGACTACCCTAAAAAGGGAATTTTATTTAGAGATATTACAACTTTAATTAAAGATGCAGAAGCGTTTAAGTATACCAATGATAAAATAGTAGAAATAGCTAAAGAAATTGAATTTGATAAAGTAGCAGCAATAGAATCTAGGGGTTTTGTTTTTGCTTCTACTGTTTCGTATCTTTTAAAAAAACCCTTTATACTATTGAGAAAAAAAAATAAATTGCCCGCTGAAGTTCACTCAATTGATTTTGAACTCGAATATGGAAATGCAACAATTGAAGTACACAAAGATTCTATTAAAAAAAATGAAAAAATATTGGTTATAGACGATTTAATAGCTACAGGCGGAACAGCTGAGGCTGCGGCAAAACTTATTAAAATTTCAGGCGGGAATATAGCGGGATTTATATTTGTAATTAATCTTTATGACTTACCAGGAAATAATCTTCTGAAAAAAAAAGGTTATTTTACAAAAAGTTTAATTGAATTTCCAGGACACTAAATTTCTTTATTCTTCCAAGTAGATGGTGTTAGTTCATTATCTATTTCAATATTAATATTATAATCAAACGGTCTAGTGCCTCTCTTTTTAATGTAGTCAAATGTTTTTTTAATCCCATCTTGTAAAGTAACTGTTGTTTTGTAATTAAGAAGAGATCTCGCCTTATCTGCAGAGCACGTGGCATGTTTTACTTCTTGTGGTCTATCTTTTTTATGTATTGGTTTTAAATTCACTCCCGTTAGATTTGCACAAATTTCTGCAATTTTATTTATTGTAACAAATTCTTCATCTGGACCAATATTTATTATTTGTTTATTAAGATCTTTTTGATCTAACATTGGTAATAAACAACTTAGACAATCATCAATATAAGAAAAACATCTGGTTTGATTTCCATCACCGTAAATGATCGGAGCTTTACCTTGCATCATTCTATTAATCATAATTGAAACAACATTCCTAAATGGATCGTCATATTTTTGTCTAGGACCAATAATATTATGAGGAACTGCAATCACATATTCAATATTATTAAGCTCACAAAGATTTCTTAACACCTCTTCAGCAGCTACTTTTGATATAGCATATGGATCAACTGGAGATGGCTTCATATCTTCTGTAAATGGGGTCATTTGACCTCCGTATCTCGCCATTGAAGAGCAGAAGATTATTCTTTTAACTTTTTCATTTACTGCTGCAGAAAATATTGAAACAGACGCTAGATAATTATTTTTTGTAATTTCATACGGTGAAAAAACAGAAAGACCTTCGTGAGCCGTAGCGGCACAATGATAAACAACATCAACTCCTTTCATTAATGATTTAATTTTTTCATAATCACAACAATCACCTTTGTGAAATTCAATATTTTTAGGGACATTGTCTTCATATCCACCTAACATATTATCTATTCCAATTACTTTGTGACCTAAATTGACAAGTTTTTCAGAAAGATGCGAACCTAGAAACCCAGCAACACCAGTAACAAAAATAGTTTTACATTTTGAAGACATAAGAGGGTTATATATAAAATTTTATTTATATCAATTTATAATTATATTTGGTCTATACCATGATTTTTTTCCAATTATTGAATTAAATAATCCCGAGAAACGTTGAAAATATATTTTTCTTTTTTTACTTTTAAATATAATTGTAAAAAAAATCATTTTAATAAATGATGATAAAAATTTTCTCCTTACTTTCATTAAAGAATTCATAAAACCAAAATGTTTTTTATTATAGTAGAAAGTTGACCACATCCAATGCCAATTTCTTGAGAGCTCCATTTCAAAATTTATTTTTTCATTATGAGAGCTTCCTCCCAAATGATTAATCAAAACTTTCTTATCTAAGTATATCTTTTTATTTTTTTTAAGAAGTCTTTTACATAAATCAATTTCTTCTAAATAAATAAAAAAGTTTTCATCAAAAAAACCAATATCCTCAAATTGTTTTAAATTAAAAAACATAGCAAAACCCTTAAGTGTTTTTACATTAAATACATCTGCCTTATCATCATTTATGTCAGAATTTGAAAACTCGTCTTGTTTTGCTGGTCCAATAATTGAAAAATCTTTAAACTTAAAAGCTGTAGACAGTAGTCTATCTAAAGTGTCTTTTTCTAAAAATGCATCTGGGTTTAAAATTAAAGCGTAATCACTTTTAACTTTAGATAAACCGAGATTATTTCCCTTTGCATATCCAAGATTTCGGCCAGAAAGAAAACAATTTACATTAGAATATTCTTTTTCTATTTCATCTTTAAAACTAAAATTATTCGAATTTTCAATAATTATAATCCGTACTCTTGAGTCTATTGAATTTAAGCATTGGCGAATTTTATCTTCACTGTTAAAAGTATTAATTACTACAGTTATTTTATCGTAACTCATAAGTATTATAAATTATTGATTTACTTAAATATCTATCTTATTACATTATAAATAAATGTCTCTCAAAATTAATTTTTCATGAAAAAAGCTATTGTCACTGGAGGAAACGGTTTTATTGGAAGTAATTTAGTCAAATTTCTTTTAGATAAAAATTTTTTTGTGATCAATATTGATAAGAATAAGTATTCAAATGGAAATTATTTATTAAAAGACAGAAAGGGAAAAAATTATAAATTTTTTAAGCTGGATATTAATAGTAGTAAAATATTTAATATTTTAAAAAAATATAAGCCAGAAGTAATTTTTAACCTTGCTGCAGAAACTCATGTTGATAGATCAATTGAAAGCCCTAAAGATTTTATTCATTCAAATATTAATGGAGTATTCAATATTTTAGAACAATTGAGAAAATTTAAAAAAAAAAATAAAAAAAATATAAGGCTTGTTCATATTTCCACAGATGAAGTTTATGGGGATATAAAAAAAGATAAGAGTTCTACAGAAAAAAATGCTTATATGCCAAGCTCACCATATTCCGCAAGCAAAGCTAGCGCAGACCATTTAATAAAATCTTATGTAAGAACTTACAAATTAGACTCGGTTATATCAAATTGTTGTAATAATTTTGGTCCTGGTCAATATCCGGAGAAATTAATTCCAACTCTAATTTTTAATATTTTGAATAATAATCCTTTACCAATTTACGGAAGAGGTAATAATTCAAGAGAATGGATCTTTGTAGACGATCATTGTAGCGCTATATTTTGTATTTATAAAAAAGGAAAAACGGGTGAAAGTTATAATATTGGTACAAATAATAATATTACCAATCTTAATTTAACCAAAATTTTATTAAAAGTTATTAAAAACAAAAAAATTAAAATTGGAAAAAGAGTGAAAATCAAATTTGTCAAAGATCGACCAGGACATGATTTTAGATATGCTTTAAACAGTAAAAAAATAAGAAATACTTTAAAATGGAAACCAAAGAAAAATTTTAAATCGGGATTAGAGGAAACTTTTGACTGGTATTTGAAAAATTTAAAATTTTTTAATTATTTTTCAAAAAAAAATTTTTTCAAAAGATTAGGTCTTAAAATATGATTAAAAAGGGAATTATATTAGCAGGTGGGTATGGGACTAGAATGAGTCCACTTACGAAAGCTATAAATAAACAACTTTTACCCATTTATGATAAACCTCTTATTTATTATCCGTTGTCAGTTCTAATGCTGGCTGGCATTAAAAATGTGCTTATAATTGTAAATAAAGGATACGTTAATCAATTTAGAAAAATACTTTCTAACGGTGAAAGATTTGGAATAAAAATTAAATATCTTGAGCAAGCAAAACCTAGAGGACTTCCTGATGCTTTTATTCTTGGAGAAAAATTTATAGGCAAAGATAAAGTTGCTTTAATTTTAGGTGATAATTTTTTTTATGGTCAAAGTCTCACCGCTAAATTTAAGAAATGTGCTAAATTAAATTCTGGGTGTAAAATTTTAGTACATCCAGTAAGTAAACCAGAACTTTATGGTGTAGCTGAAGTTAACAATAAAAATAAAGTTTTATCCTTAAAAGAAAAACCAAAAAAAACAAAATCTAATTTAGCAGTAACTGGGCTTTATTTTTTTGATAATAAAGTTATCGATTTTAGTAAGTCGCTTAAACCCTCAAAAAGAAAAGAATTAGAAATTATTGATTTATTAAACAAATATAAAAATATTAAAAAGCTAAGTGGTGAATTTTTAGGAAGAGGAGCTGCGTGGCTAGATACTGGATCTATAGATGATTTTTATAAAACTTCCGCATTTGTATCAGCTTTAGAAAATCGACAGGGATTGAAAATTGCGTGTCTGGAAGAAATAGCATTAAATTACAAATGGATTGATAAAAAAAAATTAAAAACAGCTATCAAGTTTTATGGAAACTGTTCTTACTCTAATTATCTTAAAAAATTGATTTAATAAATGTCGCAAAAAATACTTGTTACAGGTGGTGATGGCAGATTTGCTAAAGAACTAATGAAAGTGAAAACTCGTTATAATTTTATTTTTAGAAATAAAAAACAATTAAATGTTTTATCTACTAAATCAATTATTAATAATCTTAAGAATTATAAACCACACATAGTTTTACATTTGGCTGGAATGTCAAGACCTATGAATTTACATGAAAAAAATATTAATAAAAGTATCGATTTAAATATAATTGGTACAGCCAATTTAGTTAAGGCATGTAATGAAAAAAATATTAAATTAATTTTTTTTTCGAGTAGCTATATATACCCTGGCAAAAAAGGAAATTATAAAGAAACAGATCCTGTGCTTCCTTGGAATAATTATGGTTGGTCAAAATTAGGTGCTGAAAGCGCAGTTCAAATGTACAAAAATTCACTAATCGTAAGGGCTTGCATGACTGAAAAACCTTTTACCCATAAATTTGCATTCACAAATGTTGAGACAAATTTCATTTTTCATGATCAATTTATAAAGTTATTTATTAAAGCTATTCCTCTTAAAGGAGTAATTAACATTGGAGGTAAATGTCAATCGATTTATCAATTTGCATTATCTTACAACAGAAAAATAAAAAGAAAAAAATCATCCGGGCAATTACCGTTAAAAATTAGTATGAATTTGAAGAAATTGAATAATTTTTTAAAAAAATGAAAATTTTAAAAACGAAAATAAAAGATCTATTAATAATTGAACAAAAAAATAATTTTGATACTAGGGGCAGTTTAAGAGAAACTTTTCGAAAAAAAATATTAAAAAAAAATTTTATCTTCGAATATTGTACCACATCAAAAAACAATGCTTTAAGGGGCTTTCATTTTCAATATAAATATCAACAAGCAAAATATGTTAGTGTTCTTAAAGGAAAGATTTTAGATTATGTAATTGATTTAAGGAAAAATTCAAAAACTTTTGGAAAAACTTTTAAAATAATCTTATCAGATAAAAATTGTTTAAGTCTTTATATACCAGAAGGTTTTGCGCATGCATATTATAGCTTTGAAAAAATTAACATAGTTTATTATAAATTAACAAACTATTACAAACCTAAGTTTGAAGATGGGATCAACTTAATGGATAAAACACTTAAAATTAACTGGCCAAAGAAAAAATTTAATATTTCAAATAAAGATAAGAGCCTTCAAAGTTTTAAAAACTTTTGTAAAAATCATAAGTTTTTATAATCTGATAAGTTTTTTCCTATTATCGGTAATTCCTTTACACTATAATTTTTTTTAAACCAGTAGGATAGGAATCTTTCAGCCAGAAAACCGTAAATTCTTTTTTGACCGTAGTTTCGTGAGTCTTTTAAACCAAATATTTTTTCACATTTTTCCAGCCAAGGAAAAATTGTTTCGTAATATTTTTTTAAAATATTAGTTTTACAAAAAAACATATTATGTGGATTGAATGATGTATTTTTATTCATATATTCTCTAAATTTATTTTTGTCCTCATTATCAAGTTGATCTATAGCTTTATCTAAATTTCCTTTTCCGTGAAATAAATCAAAATGGAATTTAAGTGTTCTTTTTTTTTTATTAAAAATTAACTTTGGGTTTAATAAAAATTCTTTGAAATGATTTTTAATAATTTTAGATAATTTAAAATTTTGAACAGAAAATTGATTTCCTAAAATACAATCATAGCTATTGTATTTTTTATCAATATTTTTGACTATTATTTCATTAAAACTGCTAAAACTTAAATTTTGATCGTGGGTTTCTTTTATTGCAAAAAATTTTCTATATTGACAAAAACCAACCCAGTCTGTCTCAATATTTTTTAAATAATTTTTCCATATCCAATAATGAAAAGTGTATTCACCATAAAAAGGATTTTTTTTTGAAATATTTTCACCCGTTTTATCTCCAAAACAATTTGTTGAAAATTTTTTAATACCCAAACCAACAGGCTTGTAAGATAAACTTTCGATGATTTTTTCGTGTTCAGGATCGAGTGTTAAGCAAAAAATTGAAACATCGTTCATAGTTCTGGTAGCGAGGGGCGGATTCGAACCGCCGACCCCAGGCTTATGAGTCCTGTGCTCTAACCAACTGAGCTACCTCGCCCTCATATTTGTTTTATAGATAATAAATAGCCATAATGATCTTAAATAATCAAGTTTAATGATGAAATAATTTTTCAACACCAAAAGAGTATTTTGAGAATCTAATTCTTTGTAGTGGAAAATCTTCTATTAGTTCATCAAAATCTTTATTAATAGAAGTTTTTAATTCAGCTATGATTCTATCATCTTTCATTTCATAATTAGTAGTAAAACTTTTGTACATTATGTTTGTGTCAATTGAAATTCTGACATCTTTTAAGAATAAATACTCCCTATTATATTTTACGTACAAGATTGGTTTACATGGTCCATATTGAATATCAAAAATGCCATTCGACTTAAGATCTTTATAATATCTATTGTTAATAATTTTTCTTGTTTTAAATCTTCCTTCGACAGAAGAATTTTTAATTTCCAAATAAATTTTTGTATCATTATTTTGAGGATAATTTCTTACTCTAATTTTTTTTCTTGGAACTAAACCTTCCACAGAGTCTTTGTATATTTGAAAGGCGATATTATCAAAATATAAACTTTCAATTACTCTAGGTTGATGAATTTTTTTTGCAGATTTTTTGTTTAAAAATTCTTTAAACTCAAAAAGATTTTCTTTGTTTATGTATAATTTATCTTCAATTCTAAAACTCAAATTAACTCCGTTCCTTTAAACCGAATCTTTTGTAGTATCTAGTGGCTTCTTTAATTAATATTTTTGCTTTATCTTCTGATTCAAAGTTAATAAATTGAACCACATTTTGTCCTTTATAATTTAAAAACCAATCTTTTAATTTATTTAAAATTTCTGGATTTTCACTATTTAAGTGCTCTAAATTATTATATTTGCTTAATGGACTATTTGCCTTAACTGCAATAATTTTATCATCTTGTTCGCCGCTATCTTTCATCTTAATTATACCCAAAGCCTTGGCTTTTATTAAAGATCCTTGAGGTATCCCTTTTCCTAAAATAATTACATCTAATGGATCTCCATCCCCTCCTCTAGAAATAGGTAAAATTGTTTGGGGTATCATTCCATAATTTGCTGGGTAAGGCTCATAATTTATAATTCTAGGTGATCCCATGTAAAACTCTCTTGATAATGATCCGCTTACTTTTGATATCTCCCATTTTTCTTTAAGTCCTAAAGAAATTTCAACAACTACATTAAAAGTCCCATCTTTATTTTCAGCCTTATAATCTTTTATTAAATGACCAATAATTTTCTCACCGTTGACATTTGAAATATTATAATCTGAATAATTATATGATTTTCCGTAAAGATTATTAGAAAGATCTTTTTTATTTAAAATAATTTTTGATAAACTGTCTAATTCTGCTTTTTTTAAGTAATTTTTGCAATTTAAATTTTTAAGTTCTATATAACCGCCAAGATATTCTTGTTTCTTATTATAAGCTGATACACATGTTTTAACATCATTTATTTCAGCATTAATTAAACTTAAAACAGAACTATCCTTTGTTGCTACACCCATGTTGGCATTCTTTATTTGAATATCTCCTAATTTAATCGTAGATTTTTCTCCAATAGACAAACCCTTATCTCCACAATTTTTTAAATTAAGTTTCTTTAAAATATAATTACCTGATGAAAAATCCACACAATCGTTCAATGCGTTTTCAATTGTTATATTATCAAAGTTAATTCTTGAAAAATCTACATCTAATGCATCGCTGAAAGAATTCAAAATATTTACATGCTCTACATGTCCTATTGAATTGATGAAATTAATTGTATCTTCACAACTTGAATTATTAGCATCTATTTTTAATTTTTCGACTTCTAAATTTATGAAAGATATACATCCAGTTAAACTTGATGAATTAATTGGAAAATCTTTTGGAAATTCCAATAAATTAAAATCTTGATTGATATCAATTATTTTTTTACCCTCATATTTAATGTTAAAATTATTAAGTTTTCCATTAATAAAATATATTTTGGCTCCAGCTCTCGTTTGTTTAACAAAAATTGTTTTTGATTCTTTCTCAATTTTCACATCAATACCTTTCTCAAAAAAGATTGAGGTATCATCAAGCTCGAGTTGGTTAAAATTTACATTTTTGCTGCTCAAACTACTTAGGTTAAAATTTTGTCCTAAATACTGATAAATAGTATTATCTAGATTTAGCTCGCCTTCAAGCAGTAATGATAATTCATCGTCTGATAAATTTATATTTTTACACTCTTTAAGAAAAACCTTACATCTTAATAATTCATCTCCTTTTTCGTTGAAAGTAATCAAATAAGCGTTGGGATCGATATCTTTTAAAGTATTGTTAAATCTTGATAATAAATTTTCTATTGGTTTAAATCTATTAAACGATACTAGATTTTCATCGAGACTTAGATAATTTTTATTAATTCTTTCTAAATTACTTAATATCTTTTCAAGTTTTTTGTCTAATTCATTTGTCGTATAATTTAGCCCATTAACTGAAATTTTTTTTAATAATTTCTGTGAGTCAATTCTATTTATATCTTTTTTTAGTTCATTTATTGAAATTCCATAATATTTTGAAATCGGAAATCGAAATTTTGAATTAGTAGTTGTCGGAGTATCTCTATTTATGTCTGGATTTGCATCATAATTTATAGGCTCATAGTAATTTTCTATAGCATTCCAATAAAATTTTCTATTACTCACACTTAATGCATGATGACTGTTTGTTGCTTGCATAAGTATATTATACTTATCCAATTTGATAATATTTTTTTTGTTCAAAAGCCCTAAAAGTTCGTTATCCAAATCGTAATCAAAAAAGAAATTATTTTCCCCGTCTTGAAATCTATTTGCCCAATATAAATATATTAGGTTAAGGTTATTCACAGCTTTTAAATAAATTCTTTTGTGAATTTGACTTCTGTTAACAATCCTTGAGTTGGTTGATTTTGTTAACATTACTTTCATACTTTTATTTCTTAGAAAGGGTGTACCAACAGACCAATTACTTAATTCATTATCAGGAATATCTTGAACTAATTTAAAAAAATATTTTTGATCACCTTCTAAAATTGGCCCCTCTCTCCTGTTGTTGAACTCCAGGAGCTCTTTAGCCGCTTTTTCTTGAAAAAGCATTACCGACTCTGTCTCGTTAACTCTCGCCATAATTTTAGCTGACCTTGGTGCAAGATAGCCAAGTTCTCTAAGTAACTCAGTTTGTAACACAACATCATTCAGCACTCCTCTTACATCAGGTTTGAATAGTTTAAATTTTGTTATACCTTTAATGCTTCCTGCATCTAAACTCACATCTAAACTTTGAATAATTGAATTACCTTTTAAGGCTATATGGTCTTTAGCGTCGCCGCTATGTCGAATTCTTCCTGGAAAAATACAAAAATCGCCAGTTTCATATATGACCTTGATTGTACCTTTATATTTCTTTTTATATTTATTTTCAATAAATCTAGTATTGCTTGTAATAATTTTAATATTATTAGTAACCCAATTACGATAATTATTTATATCAATTTCAATTTTTTTAATTGCTATATTTTCATAGTTGAAAAATTCTTTCGTTAAATTATTTGAACAACCAAGGAAATCTTTTGAGATTTTATTTTTTGAATATAGATTATTATTGATTGATAATAAGTTGAAAAAAATAAAGAAAAAAAATAAAACTTTTTTCATATTTAATATTAGTTTAAAACAACATTTATTTTTTCTATATCGTTTTCGCTTTTTAAATTATCTCTAAAATCCTCAAGTGATGTTTTATTTGCAAAATTCAGCCTATAAATGTATTGAGAATTATCGATATCACTTAAATAACTTACTAAGTATTCGCTTTTTTCTATAGAATTAATTCTCTTTTTTGAAACTATTTCAAGTGAGTTATTGATATTGCCTTCGTTAAAAGAAACATTATAAAAACTTCTACCAAATTTTTTGAAGATAATTTGAACAATCTTAACGATTAAAATAATTAAAATAGTGCATATAATTAGTTGTATTGCCCATTTAGTTCTTACGCTTGCAGCTATGCCAATAGTTATTAATGCAAAGTAAATTACTAATTCTAGTGCACTTTTTACTGGATGTCTAAATCTAACAATTGATAAAGCTCCTATCATACCTAAAGATAAAGCAATGTTTCCTGAAATAGTTTTTGTTATGACATAAGTTATAATTGGTAAAAGCATGAAAGTTACTGTTTGTGCGTGCGATTTAGCCCATGCTTGCCCGGTGTTAGTTAGAGAAAATCTTATAAAAAGTCCGCCAGCTATTAATAATATTATTGGTTTTATTTCATCCACAATAATGATTTTTATACTTTTTTTCTATTAAATAGCAATAAGAATAAGTTACTTATAATAAGGTGAGATGGGGGCGTATTTATCTTTATCTTGACCAAATATTTGTAATATTAACTTTTGTTTTGCTATGTTTTCTTTTTTACAATTATTCTTAAAATTACAATTTATTTTAAGGTCTTTAATCTCTACAGGTAGAAAAGGTTTTCTGCTATCTAAATAATAATTTTTATCTAATAATAAGCTTTCTCCATTATTTAGTTTTAAACCTTTTACTTTAATCGGTAACCTTTGTAAGTTTGAGATATTTAATTTTAATACTCCATTTTCAAAATTAGAAAAATAAGCATTTAAATTCTGTACGGGATTCAGAAAATTTTCTATTCTTAATCTAGTAATTTCAATATGATCTTTAGAAAAAATCTTTTTTGTGGGATAGTTCATTTTTAACTTTTTTAAATATGAGTCAAATTCATTCTTATTCTCATCTATAATATTTTCGTAATATTTTATTTTAGAAAATTCCTTAAGTTGTTTTAGATATTGTTCATAAAATTTTTTATCTTTAAACAAATTATCAATAAAAAAATCTTTATTCATCTCATAATCGTTTCTTGGTTTACTACTATCTATCCACCAGGTTGAATAATAAATTCGATAGTCAATATTTAAATCAACATGAATTTCTTTTGAAATAGTTTCTAATAATCCAGTTTTGGTATTGTAGTAGAATTTCGTATCTAACCAATCAAACTGCGATGAACCCAAAAGAGCTCTGAGTGACATAACCTTAGCTAACTGCACAGTATCAAAAACCTCCGAGGTTTTTAGTTTTCCTTGTCTAAATTGCTCTAAAAGGTTAATTGCTTTTTTCAAATTTAATAAATCATTTTCATTATTATCATTTGAAAATTGTATTGGATTTATTTTAACTCGGTAATATGAGTCCTCTGTGCCGTTTTCTTTTTTGATAACTCCCTTGGAGTAAATTTTATTAGATTGAATTTGTTCTTTTACCCATAATTCCGAGTCAAAACCTATTATAGGTCCCACTTCTTTATTATTTTTTTTTAATAATTCGTTAGATAATTGACCAATGAATGCATAAACACCGATATTATTTTCATTAATTTTTAAATCTAAAAAATCAATTCCTAAAGAAAATAATTTTTCTTTTTCTAGAGCTTTCATAAAAAGCCATTCATAAATATAGCTAGTAGTTCTTGGCGGTTGAAGAGCAAACCTATACAAATTATTAATTGGCTTAGAATCATTTTCAATTTTGACTTTAAATGACCATCTCTCTTTATCAGACCAGTGGTCAGGGAAGACACCTTTTAATCTAACTTTTGCATTATGTGACTCATCTTTAAATATAATTTTTCCATCTGACCACCTCTCCAAATCTTTAGTTAGTTTTGTACGTTTAATACTTTTTTCTCTAATTTTTAAAATTTTTTCATATTCATTTGGTTTTATGATTAAAGCTATTTCTTCAGATGGGATAAAAGAATACACAATTCTAGATAATTTATCATAAGAATTTTTAAGATGATTTTGTACTTTGTTGTCTAGTTGGAATCTTTCAGTTAAAAGTCCTGATAAAAAAATAATTATAATTAAACAAAAAGTTAAAATTTTTTTTCTGTTATTTGACATATTATTATTTTATTAAATTTTTTAAAATTTTTAAATTTATATCTATATCTCCAGTTTGATTGTTATAATTTAAAGTTTTTGGAGGACTACTTAAATCATTATAGATTAATTTATTATCTAATGCTAAATTTTTAATTACGTCTCCAGCTGTATTTGGCCTTAATTCAATAATTTTAGTATCTTTTTTACAAAAAATAATATTTGCAAAAGCTGCGCCATGTAATCCTATTATTTCATTTGCATTATGAAATAAAGCAACTTGATCAGCGAAACTATAGTTACTTAGTGTTAAACTAGAAAAATTTTCTTTCTCTAAAATATCCTCTACCTCTTTTAAATTAATGATATAACGAAGTGATGTTGCATCTTTCCTATTAATATAAATTTTCTTAGGTAATGATTTGAGTTTTGAATTTTGAAGACCTTTTTTTAAAAACTCAAATCTCAAATAATCATATATCCAATTTGGTAAGTTTAATGAGTCAGCATTAGGGTTGTTTAAAACATTATATGGATGGGTGGTGGCAATTATTCTATTAGCTTGAAAATGCCTATAAGTAAAACTTGATAACCTTTTCTCTGGAATTATTCCCATAAGATTTAAAGTCTCTTTCTGAAATTTACTATTTAAACTTGGGAATAAAAAATAATTGATTAAATCTAAATTTTTATTTTTTTTTCTAAATATCTCTATTCTAGGTAAAACATCAAACAACCAATGCCAATAATTAGAATTACCTCCTCCTCCTGTGAGAAGTGAAAAAACAGTTCCGTTTATCTTTTTTCTTAATCTTGGTGTCCCTTTTTTTATTACTGAATTATTTAAACAGTCTGCGTTGAAATTCTCTCTTAATTGAAATGATGGTCCTTCAATTATATGGTTATCTTTAATAAAAGCTGTATCATGTATTGTATCCGTATATAATGAACATTCATCGCAGTAAAAGATTTTATAAGAAGAGTTTTCAATTTTTATTTCATCCACTTTTAAATTTGTATTTTCTTTGCAAGTTATTTTTTTTGTAATATCTCCGTAAATAATTTTAAAAATTTTATAAGATATTGATTTAAATAAATTTTGAAATTTTTTTTTTAAATTCAACATTCTATTTAAGATTTAATTCATTCAGGATATTAAATTTTTCTTCAAAATGTGACTGAAAATAAAAATTATAGGCATTTTTTCCATGTGGTTGTGCTGCTGGAAAATCAGGTGAAGACTCGAGCAATCTTGGAACTTGCAAGCCTTCAGCTATAGGAAACGTAATTGATGAATTTGCTAAAACAAATTTTGAGGAATTAACAATGTTAGCCATATCTAAAAAATTCTTACAATCATAAAAAATTAAATTTTTTATTTCTCTTTTTAGATCATTAAACTCTTCTATTGTTCCTACAAATAAAAGATTATTAAAATCATTTAGAAATTTATAACTTATAAACTGATTTCTATAGCGAAATGTCCTTTGAATTACGATTTTATCCTTATGCTCATTATAATTGTCAGCACTAATAAATGGCGCGGTTAAATCTAATTGTACACCAGTAATCACTGAAGCGTAAGTTACGTTATCAAAAAGAAGATTTAACGGTAGTTCTCTTAAAAGATCGAAATTAATATCTATATTTTGATTATTATAAATCGCAATTTCATTTAAATATTCTTGTCTTTTTAATAAAGGCTCAAGCATTAAATAAATTTTTTTGTTTAAATAAAACTTACCGGCTGGATGTTTATAATAAAATTTAATTGGTTTATTTAAATTTATATATAAATTGCATTTATGTGTTTCAGAAAGTTTTTTGATTGTAGGCAATACATTAATTATGTCAGCTGCATGGCCTGAATGTAAGAAGTTCAAAACATTTTTAGTTTTAATTCTATCATGAATAAAATTAATATTTGGTTCAAATTTTTTTCTAAAAAGAAGGATGCTTTTTTCTTTTTCTTCTTCATATTTTAATTCTTTATATTTTCGATCGTTTACAATCTTGTTCCAAAATTTTTTTAAAAACATGCTAATAATTATTTTATTTTTTCTCACAATTATTATCTGAGATATGATAGTAAATTTCTATAAGATAAAAATTAGTATGTCAAAAGTTGCTTTAATTACCGGAATAACTGGACAAGATGGCTCTTATTTAGCTGAGTTATTAATTAAAAAAAAATACAAAGTCCATGGTTTTGTAAGGACTAATCAAAAAATCAAAAAATCAGATCATTATTGGAGATTAAAAAAAATTATAAAAAAAATAAAATTACATTTAGTAGATTTTAATAAAGACTATGATTTAAAAAGACTTGTAAAAAAAATAAAACCAAACGAAGTTTATCATTTAGCTGCCCAAGCTCATGATGGGCACTCTTTTAAAAATGAATTTTATACTTTAAATACAAATTTTAATTTTACGCATAAAATTTTATCTTTAAGCAAAGAAATTAATCCTAAAACTAAATTTTTTTTTGCTGGTTCATCTGAAATGTATAGTAAAAATATAAAAGAGAAAATTAATGAAAAAACAAATTTTAATCCAAAGTCAGCTTATGGAATAGCTAAAACTGCAAGTCATTATCTTGTCAAAAATTATAGAGAAAATTACGCTTTTAATTCTTCTACAGGAATATTATTTAATCATGAGTCACCTAGAAAAGGTGACGAATTCGTATTAAAAAAGATAGCCAAATCCGTTGCTAGAATTAAATTTGGATTACAAAAAAAAATTACTTTGGGAAATATTAAATCAAAAAGAGATTGGGGGCATGCAAAGGATTATGTTTATGCAATGTGGTTGGTTAATAAGCAAAATAAAGCAAGTGATTATATAATTGGAACTGGTCAATTAAACTCTGTTGAAGATTTTCTTAAAAAAGCTTTTAAATATGTCGGGCTTAATTATAAGAAATATTTAATTATTGATAAAAAACTTTTTAGAAAGAAAGATAGTTTAGCAAGAATAGCTAATCCAAACAAAATCATAAGAGAATTAAAATGGAAAAGAAAATTTAATTTTGATAATTTAGTAAAAGATATGGTAGATAATGAATTGAAAAAATTTAAAAACTAATTAAATAATGTTGGATAAAATCAAATTACTTGAATATTGCAAAAATTGTGGAAGTAATGATCTTGTTGATGTTTTGTCTTTAAATGAGCAGTATCTTTCTCCTACATTTGTAAAATCAAATAAAAATAATCCATTAGTTGAAATCAAATCTAGACTGACCCTTGTGCTTTGTGACAAAAGAAAAAACAAAAAAAATTGTGGTCTTTTGCAATTAAAAGAAATCATTGAGCCTGATTTATTATATAAAGAATATTTTTATAGAACAGCAACTAACGATACAATGAGAGAAGATTTGAGAGAATTAGTAGACCAAGTTATAGATATAGCGAGACCAGAAAAAAAAGATTTTATAATAGATATTGGTTCCAATGATTGTACTATGCTAAATTTTTATGAAAATAAATATAATTTAGTTGGATTTGAACCTGCAAAAAATATTGAATTTCTAGATAATGGAAAAAATATTACTGTAATTAATAATTACTTTAATTCACAAAATTTTATTGAAAAATTTCCAAAGAAAAAAGCTAAAATAATAACTTCTTGTGCAATGTTTTATGATTTAGAAGATCCAGTTAAATTTGTAAAAGATATATCTGAAATTCTGGATGAAAATGGAATTTGGTGTTGTCAAATAAGTTATTTAGGATCTATGATGAGACACAATAATTTTTATGATATTTGTCACGAGCATTTGTCGTACTATTCTTTGGAAAGTTTTGAATTTCTGATTAAAAAACTAAAATTAAAATTATTTTATGCAGAAACTAATAATGTAAATGGTGGGAGTATAAGATTATATGTTTGTAAAGAAACAAATAAAAAATATGAAAATAAAAATTTTGAAAAAAAATTAAAAAGTTTAAGAAAAGAGGAAGAAGAATTGAAGTTGAGTGATTTAAAAACATACCATGATTTTGATAAAATTATTAATGATATAAAAAATAAAACAGTTAAATTTGTTGATAGCATTTTAAAAGACGGTAAGACTGTGCTAGGTTTAGGTGCTAGCACTAAAGGAAATATAATTTTGCAACATTTTGGTCTCACAAAAGAAAAGATACCATTTATCAGTGAAAGAAACTCGATCAAAGTAGGTTTAAAATGTTTAGGGTCAGATATAGAATTAATCTCAGAGAAGAAAGCTAGAAAAATAAATCCTGAGGCTTTTGTAGTCTTACCATGGAACTTTAAAAAAGAAATCGTAAAGAGAGAAACGGATTATTTAAATAACGGTGGTAAACTTATGTTTGTAATGCCATACCCTCACGTTGTAACTAAGCAAGGTGAGGAAAAACTCTAATTATTTAATAATTGTTGAAGTTTGAGGTAGATTATTCTTTAAACTAGATAGTTAATATAATACCGAATACTGTTACTGCTGAAACCGCTGCAACACCTAAAGCTAGATTTCTTTTTTTCTCAATCTTTTTCTCCTCGTTTAATCTTGTTATCAAATCAGTAACTTTAACTCTGCCTTGAGAATTATGGACTTGAGAATTATGATTTTCAAAGTTGAATTGAGTACTCATACTTTTAAAAACTTATAAAAAAAATGATAAATTAGAAACTTTACAAAAGAGCAAAATGGGCTTCGATAAAACATTTAACCCAAAATGAATTAACCTTTAAGAAACTTAGAATTTGGGTCGTGAATAGCTCTTTTTTCGAGTTTTATTCTGTAGCTTCTGCCTTCAACCTCCAATGAGAGGTTATGGTGATTTTTGATATTTCCATTAATATAAGCTAAAAAAATATTCTTTCTATAACAAAAAGAATAATTAGAACTTGTTGTATACCCTACAATTTTTTTTTTATTAAAGATAGGTTCGTCATGTAATATCAATGGTTTTCCAGGTTGAAAATTATTTTTTAGAGAAAACAATTCCAATCTTTTACTTAATGGTTTATTTTTGATTTTTTCTAAATAATTTCTTCCAATAAAATTTTGATTTTTTTTAAAATTTACTGCAAATGATAAACCAGCTTCAAATGGATTGTGTTCAGAGGTAATATCATGACCCCAATGTAAAAATTTTTTTTCTAATCTAAGAATATCTAATGTGTGCATTCCTGAATAAGTAAGATTATATTTTTTCCCCAACTTTTTTATTTTATTAAAAATGATATTAGTTTTTTTAATTGGAATATAAATTTCCCATCCCAGTTCACCTATGAATGATAATCTTTGAAACCAAATTTTAATATTTGAAGTTTTTATATACATGCCTCTTGAAAATGGAAAATTCTCGTTAGAAAAATAATCTCCAAATAATTCTGTTAAAAATTTTCTACTATTTGGCCCAAATAGACCCAAACATGAATATTTGTCAGTAACATCCTCAAACTTTACTTTTTTTTTTAAATTTTTTAAAATATGAGATTTGTTATGACTTCTAGCCAAAGCAGGGCAAATAATTCTGAAATAGTTTTTTTTTAAACAACTTATTGTTACGTCAGCCTCTATTCCTCCTGATGGGTTTAACATTTGTGTATAAGTAGTTCTTCCTTTAATATTTTTAATATTGTTAGCACAAAGGTATTGAAGTTGTTCATGTGCATGTTGACCACTAAAATCAAATTTTACAAAGGGTGTTAAATCAAAAAAACCTAAATTATT
>TARA_B100000963_G_scaffold336110_1_pt1 | contig 19118 bp, 19 predicted proteins | sample TARA_B100000963 | Tara Oceans TARA_B100000963 (sample SAMEA2622097) | marine metagenome | biome: marine biome (ENVO:00000447); feature: surface water layer (ENVO:00002042); material: "saline water (ENVO:00002010), including plankton (ENVO:xxxxxxxx)" | depth 5 m | reverse complement strand
AGCCATGTTTTTTTGTAAAGATAAAAACTAGATGTAAATTAGAAGGAGCTGTCACAAAATAAAAATATAATTTTTGAGTAATTACAAAAATTTCATAGAGCAAATAATTGAAGAGGATCTGAAAAATGGATACAACAGAGAAGAATTGCGCTTTCGTTTTCCACCAGAACCTAACGGATATCTACACATCGGTCACGTCAAAGCGATAACCTTGAACTTTGAATTGGGAAAAAAATACAATGTACCAGTTAACCTTAGGTTCGACGATACCAATCCCGTTAAGGAAAATTCACATTTTGTCAATGAAATTAAAAACAACATAAAATGGTTAGGATATGAATGGTCAAATATATGCTATGCTTCTGATTATTTTGAACAATTATATAAGTGGGCACACCATTTGATTTTAAGTGATAAGGCCTATGTAGACTCGCAAACATCAGACCAAATTGCCTTACAAAAAGGGACCCCAACAAACCCAGGAACCAATAGTCCATTCAGAAATAGACCCAAAGAAGAAAGTACAAGGATATTTACAGAGATGCGTGATGGCAAGCATGAAGAGGGGTCCCATGTTTTAAGAGCTAAAATAAATATGGACTCTCAAAACATGCTTATGAGGGATCCGGTTATGTATAGAATACTGTTTAAAGACCACCATAGAACAGGTAGCAATTGGTGTATATACCCAATGTATGACTGGGCTCACGGAGAGTCAGATTATATTGAACAAATATCACATTCATTATGCACATTAGAATTCAAGCCCCACAGAGATTTGTATGAATGGTTTCTGGACCAATTGCCTAAAAAAAACAAAAATAAACCTAAGCAAAGAGAGTTTGCAAGGCTTAACATGTCTTACACAATAATGAGTAAGAGAAAGCTCTCATATCTTATTGAAAACAAAATAGTTTCATCATGGGATGATCCTAGAATGCCTACTATATCAGGCATGATAAAAAGAGGCTATCCTCCCAAAGCTCTTATTAACTTTGTAAAAAAAGCAGGTATAGCAAAAAGAGAAAATACTATCGACGTTTCATTATTGGAATTCTACGTTAGGGAGGAGCTCAATAAGACATGTCCAAGGGTTATGGTCGTCACGGATGCGATCAAATTGGTAATTATTAATTATCCTGAAGGGAAAAATGAAATGCTTGAAGCAATAAATAATCCAGAGGACGAATATCAGGGTAAAAGGCAAATAGTTTTTTCAAAGCATCTATATATAGAGAGAGACGATTTCAGGGAAACAGCAAATAGAAAGTTTTTTAGACTGACAATAGGACAAGAGGTGAGGCTTAAAAATGCGTACATAATTAAAGCTGAAACCTGCATTAAAAACGAAAAGGGTGAATTATTAGAGGTGCATTGCACCTATGATCCTAAAAGCAAAAGTGGATCTAATTCAGAGGAAAGTCAAAGAAAGGTGAAGGGGACTATCCATTGGGTAGATATTAACTCATCAATTGATGTAAAAATAAATGAATACGAAAGGTTGTTTTTGAAAGAGAAGCCAGAGGAAAATGATGATTTTCTTAACAGCATCAACACAGACTCCAAAAAATTAATCGTCGGCAAATCCGAAAAATTTGCATCATCATTTACAAAAGGGCAAAAGGTCCAGTTTCAGAGAAAGGGATACTATATCGTTGACGACAATCAGCAAGGCATCATATCATTTAATAAAACAGTAGGACTAAGAGACGGTTGGAAAAAATAATCACACATTATCTTTTTCGTCATGCTCTTCATCCGTTTTTTGATCAAATTCTTTATTATCTATTTTTTTTACAGGGGCACCCTTTTTCTTCTTTAAATTGTCTTTTTTCATAGCTTCCCCAATTTGATTGCTAGCTGTGAAGGATGCAACCATGTTGTTGAGCATATCGCTACCTGCTTGAGGAGAGTTAGGAAGTAATATTAAGTTGCTGTTTGTTTCTTCTCCTATAGATTGAAGGGTGTCGTAGTGTTGAGTAACAACAATTAACGCGGAGGCTTCTTGTGAATTTATGCCAACATTGTTAAGAACATCCACAGATTCTTCTAACCCCCTTGCTATCTCTCTTCTTTGATCTGCAATTCCTTGCCCTTGAAGCCTTTTACTTTCTGCTTCGGCTTTAGCCTTTTCAACTATTAAAATTCTAGCTGCATCACCCTCATATTGGGCAGCGACTTTTTCTCTCTCCGCAGCATTAATCCTATTCATTGCTTCTTTGACTTGTGAGTCAGGATCTATGTCGGTTACTAGGGCTTTTATTATGTCGTAACCATAATTCACCATAGCGTCATTCAATTCTCGCTTTACGGCGTTTGCTATATCATCTTTTTTTTCAAACACGTCGTCTAATTTCATTTTAGGGACCTCGGCTCTTATTACATCAAATACATATGATGTAATTTGGTCTTGAGGAAAGTCTAGCTTGTAGAACGCATCGTATGCCTTGTCTGGCAGAACCCTGTATTGAACACTTACCTTGAGCTTGACAAAAACATCATCTTTTGTTTTCGTCTCAACTATGACGTCAAGTTGTAATATTTTAAGGCTTAGCCGACCTGCAATTTTATCTATCAGCGGTATTTTTATGTGAAGACCAGGTTTTCTTATAGCTATAAAGCGCCCAAACCTTTCTAAAATGGCAAATGTTTGCTGTTTAACAATAAACAGCCCAGAAGCTATCATAAGAAATAATATTAACATAAAGATGTAAGTAGATGTGCTCATTGTTTCTTTAAATTTTCTAAAACTAAATTTATTCTTCTCAAAGTTACATTTTTCCCAATTATTTTTATAATAAAAAAAACATCAGGACCGCTTAAGTTTCCCACTAAAGATAATCTAAGGAATTGCATTAATTTTCCAAAATTCAATTTTTTTTCCTTGGAAATCTTATAAATTTCATATTTGATAGAGTCATCGGTACCAAGCCTTATACAGTCTTTAAGCAAGCTCAAATCAGCAATATCAATTGAGTTTAAAATTTTTGACGCAACAGATACGTCAAAGTCTACCGGATCTGCAACAAATGTTTTTAATTCTAAATCGAAATCTGTCAATAGGTTAACACGTGTTTTTATCAAATCAACAACTTCAGCGGCGTGGTCTGGTAAAACCAGTTTTAATTTTTTAAAAATTCTGGGATATTCTGACATAAGTAAATCAGAATTTATTTCTGACAAACTTTTCTGATTGATAGACTTGGCTTTATTAAAATCAAATCTTGCCCCCCCCTTTTGCAAAGTGGACAAACTAAATTTTTTAGACATTTTATTTATATCTAATTCAATATCTTCACTATTGAAACTTGAGCCTAGTTGAGAAATGTATGCCAGTTGAACATTCGGCAATAGACCCTTTTCCTCAAGACCATCAAGCTGTTCCCATTTGATAGGGAATATGCTATAGTTGTTTTGCAAAGCATCTCTTTTGCTTAATTTTCCGGATCCAGAAGGGTTTAATATTAGTGGCAGATGAACGGTACTTGGCATATCCCATCCAAAGGCGTCATATATCAACTTATGTATTGGCAACGATGGAAGCCACTCTTCACCTCTTATTATAGTTGTTATCTTCATCAAATGGTCATCAACAACATTAGCAAAATGATATGTAGGTAACCCGTCCTCCTTAATTAAGATCTTGTCTTCTAAAGTATTTGAATTTACCGTTATGTTTCCTCTTAGGACGTCTGTCACTTTTATCTCAATGTTCTCTTCAACCTTTAGCCTTATTACATATTTCCTTTTTTTTATCAACCCCAAGCTTTTTTCCGGATCTAAAGTCATGCTGTTTTTAAACTTCATTCTTGTTTTAGAATTATAGGAAAAATTTTTGTTCTCCCGTGCTTTAAGAAGCTCTTCCTTTGAGGTATAACAATAGTAAGCTAGACCTTTTTCAATTAATAAATTAATGTATTTATTGTATATCTCTTTCCTCTCACTTTGCCTATATGGGCCAAAGTCACCCCCCTCACGGGGCCCTTCATCAACCTTTATTTTATAATAGTCTAAAACATCGTAAATGTACTTTTCAGCCCCTTTGACCTTTCTAGAGTAGTCCGTGTCTTCTATTCTGAGCACGAATTCCCCTTTTTTGTTTAATTTATATAAATAATTATAGAGCGCAGTTCGAACACCGCCAATATGAATTGGCCCTGTCGGGCTAGGCGCAAATCTTACTCTAACCATAAAACAAATATACCACCTTCTTTAACATTCTCAATGCATAAGAATTTCTATCTTTGCATCGTGAAAAAAATAATTTCTTTTAATAATGTCCCCGCTGTAAACTTAAGACAACAAGATTTATCAGACTGGGTTTATGACTGTGTTGGGGAGAGGGGGTTGAAAATAAAAAGACTTGTTATCAACTTCATTTCAGAAGATGAAATGTTAAACCTTAACCAGAAACATCTAAAACATGATAATCATACAGATATACTCACATTTTGTTATAATGATCAATCAAGAATTGAGTCTGAGATTTTCATATCTACCGACAGGGCACGTGAAAACGCTAAAGGTCACTCTGAAACAGTTGAAAATGAGATACTTAGGCTTATATCGCACGGTCTTCTTCACAATTTTGGCATGAAGGACAGCACAAAGGCCCTGAAAGAGAAAATGACAAAAGAGGAAAACAGCCTCATGAGAAAGTTCCACGTGAAACATAAAAATAGTGAAAAAGCTTTATGACACAATTGTAGTAGGCGGGGGCCATGCCGGCTCAGAGGCTGCCTACATCTCATCTAAAATGGGGGGGAAAACTTTGCTCATAACAATGAACCTCCAGAATATAGCTCAAATGTCTTGTAATCCTGCAATGGGAGGAGTGGCAAAGGGTCAAATTATTAGAGAAATTGATGCCTTAGGCGGAAGAAGTGCTTTTGTAACAGACTTATCAGCTGTCCAATTTAAAATGTTAAATAAGTCTAAGGGCCCAGCTATGTGGAGCCCAAGGGCTCAATCTGATAGGATGTTATTCAGTGCCGTTTGGAGAAAAGAGTTAGAAAAACAAAAAAATCTTGACTTTTGTCAAGCCCTGGTAAACGATTTGATAATTGACAATGATAAAGTTTCAGGAGTTGTAACCTCAATAGGGACCAATCTCTATGCTAAGACGGTAATTTTGACTAACGGAACATTTTTAAATGGCCTTATCCATATTGGCGAAAAAAACTATGGTGGTGGCAGAACCGGCGAGCAGGCGTCTTTTGGAATTACTAAATCTTTAGAGAGAGTAGGCTTTTCTTCTGGCCGAATGAAAACCGGAACCCCACCTAGGGTTGACGGTAGATCTTTGGATTTTAGTATTATGGAGCCACAGCCAGGAGATACAAATCCTGAAAAATTTAGTTTTTCTGATGACACTCAACCTTTAAATAAGCAGTTAGATTGTTTTTTAACTTATACAAATAAATCAACACATGACATTTTAAAGTCAGGCTTTGACAGGTCTCCAATGTTTAATGGCTCAATAAAAAGTTTAGGTCCTAGATACTGCCCATCTATAGAGGATAAAATTAACAGGTTTGCGGAAAAAGAAAGACACCAAATTTTTGTAGAGCCTGAGGGTTGGGATTCGATTGAATATTATATTAATGGGTTTTCAACATCGTTACCAGAAGAGATTCAAGTAAAGGCACTAAAGAAAATTAAAGGCTTCAAAAATGCAAAAGTTATTAGACCAGGCTACGCAGTAGAATACGATTACTTTCCTCCAACACAATTAAAAAAATCAATGGAAACAAAAATTATTCATGGACTTTTTTTTGCAGGCCAAATTAATGGTACAACGGGATATGAAGAGGCCGCTGCACAAGGTTTAATGGCCGGGATCAATGCGAACTTACATATCAACTGTAAAGAACCCCTAGTTTTATCTAGAAGCGATGCATATATTGGTGTTTTGATAGATGACCTCGTTACTAAGGGTACAGATGAGCCATACAGGATGTTTACATCAAGGGCAGAATTTAGAACATTACTTAGACAAGATAATGCAGACTTAAGATTGTCAGAGAAAGCCCATTCCTTAGGTTTAATTGGATCAAAAAGAATAAAAAAATTAATTACAAAAAAACGGGCTATTAATAAACTTTTGAGTTTTTACAAAAAAACAAGCATCTCTCCAAATGAGTCAATATTAGTCTTGAAAGACAAAGACTCACCTAATTTAAAGCAATCGCAAAAAATCTCTAAACTATATTCTAGACCAAACATCTTTTTTAAAGACTTGCTAAAGGCCACCAAAATATCTGGTTTCATTAATCGTGAAAAATTTGACAAAGAGATCATTTCCCAAGCAGAAATACAAATTAAATATTCTGGCTATATCGAGAAAGAGCTGAAAAATGTCGAAAAAATAAACCGTCTTGAGAACCTCAAAATCCCAAGAGGATTCGATTTTAACTCTATGAAATCACTTTCTAATGAAGCAAAAGAAAAATTAATTCAAATATCCCCAACCACACTTGCTCAAGCATCACGTATTTCAGGGGTATCTCCTAGTGATATATCGTCCATTCTGGTAAAAATTGGAAGATGACGTTTCACGTGGAACAAAACAAAAAAAATCTTCATTGCGAAACTAAAGATTATTTGGTAAGCGGACAAAACTTTAGAATTTATTTAGATAAAAATGGCATTATAGGAAAAACAGTCCCTGCCCCTAAAAGATTGGAAATTTACAAATATTATCAGTCAACAGATTATTTCCCCCATTCATTAAACAAAAAAAACCTATCGGCTTTTCTCTATCATATTTCCAGAAAAATTATGCATAAAAAAAAGTTAATATGGATGAAAAAATACATTAATCAAAACACTAAAGTTTTAGATTATGGTTGTGGCACTGGTGAATTTGTAAAGTTTTTGAGGGAGAAATCTATAAAAGCGTATGGCTATGATCCCAATATTAAGTTGAATGATACTAATTCCTCTAAATATTTTATTGATAAGGAGAAATGGAAAAAGCAAAAGTATGATATCATAGTTCTATGGCACGTTCTGGAGCACACTTATGATCCATTTAATTTAATAGAGAGCTTCAAAACAAATCTACGAAAAAATGGAAAAATATTTATTGCAATACCTAATTTTAAATCCTATGATTCAAAGTATTATGGAAGATATTGGGCCGGATATGACGTGCCTAGACATTTATGGCATTTTACACGAAAAAGTATTTTTAAGCTAGCTGCAGAAAACAGATTTCATGTAATTAGAGAAAAGTGGCTTCCTCTGGATACATTATACGTATCTTTTATGTCAGAAAAGAATAGGTCTAGTATAGCTCCTCTTTTTTTAGGTTTAATTGTGGGTTTTTTGTCTATTCTTAGAAGCTTTTTTACAAAGGAAAGTTCATCTTTCTTTTTTGTGTTAAAGAAGCTTTAGGTTTTTAAATATAATATGTTTGAAAATTTAAGTAAAAAACTGAAAGTCAGTATTTTAGGGTTTGCGTTCCTATCCATATAATACAAATTATTTTCAAATAAGGATATCAATCGTCCGTAATTTTCTTTACTCACGTAGGGTGCAAATTTCTCAATTGAGAAATCATTTAAACTTGAATATTTATAGAGCTCTGTAACTCCTTGAGAATGTAAAAATGATTGTCTTATAAAGTGAATCCCAAATAAAAAAAACTCTTTTAAATCAGCTCTGCTTAAGGATCCTAACTCAATTGAGTTTTCAACAACCTCAGTAAAGTCACCTCTTTTAACCGCCTTATAACAACTCCTTAGGCACTCTATGAAAAGGGCCTCTCTTTTCTTGTTTTGTTCACTTTTGATAATTTTCAAATCCCTATTAAACAAAACGTCACCAGATTTTTTTGAGTTTTTTAACGAACTAGACGCACCAAACTGGCTTTCCACCAAAGTATCTTCAAATGCATCGTTCTCTAAGGAAGGCAATATAATTACTTGGCTCCTAGATTTTATGGTCTGCATAATTTTCTTATCGTCTTTTGCAACTAGAAAAAAGCTAGTATTTTTCGGAGGTTCCTCTATTACTTTTAATAATTTATTACCCGCATCACTTTTTAAGTAATCTAAACCCCAAATCACACAAACTTTTCTGTCACTTTTGAACGGTTTTAAATTTAAAACCGAAATCGTTTCTTCTACTTGGCCTACCCTTATTGTTCCGGGTCTGTTAATAGAAGAGGAAAAGTTCAACCATTCTTCAAAAGATCCGTAGATACTGCTGGAAATAAACTTTCTCCATGTGTCAAGATAGAAGGTAGACATTCTTTTTTTAAATGCAGACTCTTTTTTTGGCATTTTTGTTGGATAAAGATAATGCAGATCAGGATGTACATAGCCAGAATTAGTTGAGGGTTTCGCTTTATTTTCAACTATAAATAATCCTAACTCACATGCTAAACGAAGCCCTCCTCTACCTCCCTTATCCACAAAGCATATGGAATTTGGTATTTTTTTTTCTTTTATGCTTTGAAGTAGTTTGCCTTTGATTTTAACATGTTCCATAACTTTTTTATCATATAGATTTCATTCCTTTTATTAAAAGTAATATAAAAACTATATTTAAATTTGAATTAAAACCCAGATGTTAATTACAGAGTTAGACTTAAACGATAAAAAAGTATTAGTTAGAGTGGATTTCAACGTTCCAGTAGATAAAAATCTTGGTGTAACTGACAATACCCGAATAAAATCTTCAAAAAAGACTATTTCATATATTCTAGAAAACGGAGGTACATGTATTTTGATATCACATATGGGAAGACCAAAAGGATATGAGGAAAAGCAATCTCTAAAAAATATTGTCAATGAGGTAGGAAAAGTCTTAAATAAGGAAATAACATTTATAAATGATTGTATTGGGGATAATACAAAAAAGGCATGTAAGGCATCTAAAAAAGGAGATGTGTTACTATTAGAAAACCTACGCTTCTATTCTGGGGAAGAGGATGGAGATATAGACTTTGCAAAATCTTTATCTGAGCTTGGGGATATTTATATAAATGATGCCTTTGGGACAGCCCACAGGAATCACGCATCAACCGTAATTCTCCCAACGTTTTTTCAAGGCTGCAAAGCGATGGGGTTCTTGCTTTCAAGAGAAGTAGATGCTATTGAAACATTTTTAAATAATGGTCAAAAACCGATTTTATCAATCATTGGAGGTGCCAAAGTTTCTTCAAAAATTGAAATTCTGAAAAACTTAATTAATGTGGTTGACGACATTATAATCGCTGGTGGGATGGCTTATACTTTTATAAAATCAATGGGAGGAGAAATTGGGAATTCATTGTGTGAAGACGAATTTTTACAGCAAGCCAAAGATATTCTTATATCAGCTAATAGAAAAAACGTTAATCTTCATTTTCCCGAAGATGTAATTATCTCAAGGGAGATATCCAAAACATCATCAACTGAAGTGGCGAGTATATATAATATCCCGAAACATATGGAGGGATTAGATGTAGGCCCAAAAACATTAAATAAATTTTCTAAAATTATTCTTAAGTCAAATACAATACTATGGAATGGCCCCATAGGTGTTTTTGAAATGCCAAACTTTCAAAATGGGACAAAACAAATTGCTTTGGCAATTGCCAAAGCAACTGAATGCGGTGCATTCTCTTTAGTTGGAGGTGGAGACTCAATATCTGCAATAAGGCTTTTTGGAATGGAAGACAAATTCAGTTACATTTCTACAGGGGGAGGCGCCATGTTAGAAAGTATAGAGGGTAAAGTCTTACCTGGAATAAAAGCGATTCTTAATTAAAATCTTGAAAAAATTAATATTTCTTTTTGCTGTCTTCTTGTCATGTGGTAAAAATAAAAGCACCCCTTATCTTGCACAGTCAAGTGGTAACATAAATCATGTATTAGTGGTTATGAAAGAAAAAGATTGGGATTCGTCACTAGGAGAAGAAACAAAACAAATTATTGGGGATATATATCAGGGACTTCCGGTTGACGAACCTAATTTTAAATTTTTTCATGTTTTACCAAAACAATTCACAGGTTTTACTAGGCATTCACGAAATGTTATCTATTTTCAAAGGGACACTTTGAACAAATTTAGCGTATATAAAAACCTTCATTCCAAGCCGCAATTATTTTTTTTAATTCAAGGAGAGGATGAAAATGTTCTAGTAAATTACCTACAAGAAAATAAAAAACTAATTATCAATTCTATTAAAAATGGAGAAAGAAAAGAGAAAATAAGAAGAATTAAAAAGTCACCCTCAAAATCCACCATACTAAGTGAGAGACTTGGTATCAACTTGATTTATCCTAGTATATACAAAAACGTAAAAGACACAACTAACTTTGTTTGGCTAGAAAAGCAAATTATTAAAGGTACATTAAATATTATCTCATACCGATTGCCGGGCAATGCACTAAGCAATCCTCCAAAATTAAAAGAGGTTGTAAGAATTAGAGATTCGATTGGGGAAATATATGTTCCCGGCCGCTTGAAAGGGACTTACATGATAACAGAAAAAGATTATAAGCCATATTTTTATAAATTAAAACTGGAAGAAAAAGTAATTTATGAAACAAAAGGAGTTTGGGAAGTTAAAAATGACTTTATGGGAGGGCCTTTTGTTAATCGTATTCTTAAAGACAAAAAAACAAATGAATGGATAGTTTTGGAAGGATTTACATTTGCCCCTTCAATTTCAAAAAGGGAATACATGTTTGAACTAAATTCAATTTTGTCTACAATGTCAATAAATAATTGAAATCGTTTACTTAGTCTTCTTTTGATTTGACTCCTCTTCCTTTGAGGCGTTTTTAAACTCCTTGATTCCACTACCTAGGCCGCGCATAAGTTCAGGAATTTTTCTTCCGCCAAAAAGTAAAAGAACTATAAGTAATATAATAGCTATCTCCTGAAAGCTAAAAGCTAAAATCACGTTATATAGGTTCATAATATTTTATTTATACAAATGTAATCATATTTTTACATTTTAAAAGTTAGACTTTTCTAATATTTGACAGCATTTTTTTGGATTACTTATCTTTACTTTAATAATGAAAAAAAAACTAAATTTTAGGAAGCGTTTATCAAAAAAACTACTCAGCAGGTATAGACTAGTTATACTTAATGAGGAAAATTATGAGGAACAGTTTTTCTTTAGATTGTCAATCCTTAATTTACTAATCATTTCAACTTTCGTGCTTTCATTTTTAATAACTAGCACGTTGTTAATGTTGTCGTATACATCTCTAAAAGAGTTTATACCTGGCTACGCCTCTGATTTAATGCGAAAACAAGCAATCCTAAATGCAAGCAAGTTGGATTCTCTGACAGTTTCGTATAACCAATCATTAAATCAACTTAACTCAATAAAGAGAGTTTTAACTGGTGATATAAAGTTTGAAGAATTTAAAGAAAGAGAGTTTAAACTAGATACTGAAAATATTGAAGTTAAATTAAATTCAAAGAAGATAAAAGAAGACTCCCTTTTAAGAAACATTGTCGATCGAGAAGATAAATATAGCCTTAAGGCTAACGAAATCAGCAATGAAAGCTTTTTGTTTTTTCCACCGGTATCAGGCCATATCTCACAAAAGTTTAACCCTTCAATAAAACACTTCGCAGTCGATATTGTTGCTAAGGAGAATGAACCTATCCGGTCCGTCGCAGACGGAGTTGTAATTTTTTCTGAGTGGTCTATTGATACAGGTTATGTAATAATTTTAGAGCACAACAAAGGTTATCTTTCGGTCTACAAGCATAACGAATCTTTAAATAATATTCAAGGAGATATAGTCCAAGCAGGCGATATAATAGGAACTGTTGGGAATACCGGAGAGTATTCAACAGGATATCATTTACATTTCGAATTATGGAACAATGGCTATCCTTTAAACCCAGAAGATTTTATTAACTTTTTATTTTAGTTTTTGTATGTACCATCATTTCGCCAAAAGCTTTGCTAAATACGTTATTTCAAAAAATCAATTTTGGATCAAAAATCCAATTAAATCCCAAGAAAAAACATTACGGTGGTTATTACAGAGCGCACAAAAAACCTTATTTGGACAACAGCACTCCTTTCAAGAGATTAATGGATACAAAGAATTTAATCAGGCTATTCCCGTAAGAGATTATGAGAAATTTAAAACTTATATAAATAGAATAGTTTCTGGGGAAGCCGACATTATTTGGCCTGGAAAACCAATTTATTTATGCAAAACAAGCGGTACCACCTCAGGGATAAAGTATATTCCCATATTCCAAAATGCAATTAAAACTCACATTAATTCAGCGAGAAATTCTATATTACAGTATATAATTAATACCGGTGACACAAATTTTATTCAAGGAAAGCAAATATTTATACAAGGCTCACCAGTTTTAAACTCCAAAAATGGCGTAAAGTTTGGAAGATTATCAGGTATTGTTGCCCATCATGTCCCCTTTTACTTAAAGTCGTCTAGAATGCCAAGTTGGGATGTTAATTGCATTGAAGACTGGGAGCAAAAAATAGATACTATTGTTGAAGAAACCTACAATCAAGACATGACTTTAATTAGTGGTATTCCACCTTGGGTACAAATGTATTTTGAAAAAATTAAACAAAAATCAGGGAAAAAAATTGGTGACGTTTTTAAAAACTTTTCTTTGTTTATATACGGAGGGGTAAGCTTTAAACCGTATAAAAAAATTTTTGATGAATTAATTGGCAGAAAGGTCAACACTGTTGAACTTTACCCAGCTTCAGAGGGGTTTTTTGCGTTTCAAGACCAACTAGATAATGATTCTATGCTTTTGCTGCTAAATAATTGTATTTATTACGAATTCATTAAGATTAATGATTTTTTAAAAGGAAAGAATAACTATTTATCTCTATCAGATGTGAAGTTAGGAGAGAATTATGCCCTAATAATATCAACTTCATCAGGATTATGGAGATACAATATTGGCGATACAATTCAGTTTACAGAGATAAACCCTTTTAGAATTATTGTTACAGGAAGAATCAAGCATTTTATTTCTGCTTTTGGGGAACATGTAATTGGGAAGGAAGTCGAGACCACTATAAGAGAAATATCTTTAAAATCGAAATTAAAAGTTAGGGAATTTACTGTTGCTCCACAAGTTAATCCAAAAGTTGGGTTGCCTTTCCATGAATGGTTCATTGAATTTGACGAAATAAATGATAATTTAGAAGCAATTGAAATCCAAATGGATAGAATAATGCAAAAACAAAATATTTACTATAAAGATCTTATCCAAGGCAAAATTTTATCACCCCTAAAAATAACAAAAATAAAAAAAGGTGGATTTAATCATTACATGAAGTCTATAGGAAAACTTGGTGGTCAAAACAAGGTCCCTCATCTTTCAAATGATAGGAGAATAGCTGATAAAATCAAAAAATATATCATGAATCAATGAATATTATTCTTATCACAGGAGGGCTGGGATTTATTGGTGGTCACTTTTTGAAAAAAATTAAAGACAATAGTTCTTTTGAGAAAATAATTGTCTTCGATAAAATGACCTACGCATCCAATTACAAAAGGCTAAAAAACATATTTGAGAATAAAAATATTTTGCTTGTCAAAGGAGATATCGCAAACAAAAATGATGTCCAGCGTGTGTTTAAAAAACACAAGCCCAATATAGTTATAAACTTTGCCGCGGAGTCCCATGTAGATAATTCAATAAATAAACCTGAACTTTTTCTAGAAGTTAATACTAAAGGAACTTTAAATTTATTAATAGAGGCAAAAAAGCTATGGATAAATGAAAACAATTTCTTAAAAGAAACATTTGAAAAATCTATTTTCATTCAAATTTCTACGGACGAAGTTTTCGGATCCTTATCAACACCCAACTTGTTTGACGAAAGATCTTCGTATTCACCAAACAGCCCGTACAGCGCATCAAAGGCAAGTGCCGATCATTTTGTAAAAGCATTCCACAAAACTTACAATTTACCTACGATAATATCCTACTCATCAAATAATTTTGGCCCATATCAAAATGAGGAAAAATTAATTCCAAAAATAATTTCTTGTGTTAAAAAAAACAAAAATATACCCATATATGCTGATGGAACAAACATTAGGGATTGGATTTATGTTGAAGATCACTGTAAAGCAATTAATTTAATCTTGGAAAAAGGGGAACCAGGTAAACAATATTGTATTGGGGGGTCAAACGAAATGTCTAACTTAGAAATTTGTAAATTAATATTGGTGAATATAGATCAATTAATCCCGTGCAAAAACAAAAACAAATACATGGATAAAATCAAATTTGTAAAAGACAGAAAAGGACACGATTTCCGGTATGCCTTAAAGACAAGTAAAATTTTCTACGATCACGGTATATTTAAAAAATCCTCTTTTGAAGAGAATTTAAGAATTACTATATCTCACTTTTTGAATCTAAAAAAATAAAAACCTAATGAAGGGAATTATTCTTGCAGGAGGGACAGGTTCAAGATTGTACCCGATGACGCTATCTGTCAGTAAGCAACTTTTGCCAATTTACGATAAGCCCATGATATATTACCCATTAAGCACACTAATTAAATGTGGTATCAGAGAAATACTAATAATTTCAACTAGAGATGATCTGTCAATTTTTCAAAGACTTTTGGGAGATGGATCCCAATGGGGGTGCAAGTTTCAATATGAGGCACAAGACTATCCTAAAGGACTCGCTGATGCATTTATTATTGGGGAGAAATTTATAGGAAAGTCAAATGTTACCTTAATTCTAGGTGATAATTTCTTTTATGGAGGTAACTTTGAAAAAGAAATTTTATCCAGAAAAGATTTAAATGGAGGATTTATTTTTGCGCTAAGAGTTAGCAAACCAAAAAGATACGGAGTAATTGAGTTCGATGATAATTTTAATGCTGTTGGGATAGAAGAAAAACCTAAAAATCCAAAATCATCATATGTTGTCCCTGGCATTTACTGTTATGATCATACTGTAGTTTCAAAGGCAAAAACTTTAAATTTCTCAGATAGAGGGGAACTAGAAATAACAGATATAAATAAAGCATTTCTCAATGAATCTAGCCTTGAGGTCAAAGTATTAAATGAGGATACTGTTTGGTTGGACACAGGAACCGTTGATTCACTAATGAACGCGAATCAATTTGTGGAAACGTTACAGCAAAGGAAGGGGATACTAGTTGGCTCACCAGAACTGTCAGCATTTCAAAATAATTTGATAACGAAAGAAACTTTATCACTATTGGTTGAGTCTATGACCGAAAGCAAATATGGTGAATTTCTTAAATTGAACTCATAAAATGGAAATCATAAAATCACCACTTCAGGGTTGTTATTTGTTAAATGAAAAAGTCATTGAAGATAACAGAGGCTATTTTTTAGAAACATACAACTATCATTTTATTAAAGAAAAAATTAATCTAGACCATTTTGTTCAAGAAAATGAATCTTTCTCATTTAAAAAAGTAATCCGGGGGATGCATTACCAAGAAGAGCCATATTCGCAAAGCAAAATAATTAGAGTCTTGTTTGGCAAGATATGGGACATAGTCATCGATTTAAGACCAGACTCTTCTTCTTACTTAAGTTCATTTGGTGTTGAATTGTCTCATGAAAACAGGAAGCAACTATTTATCCCTTCCGGATTTGCGCACGGGTTTGCCGTCACATCAGAATTCGCACGGGTAATTTACAAAGCCAATAAACCATATATGCCTCATCTAGAACGAGGCATATCTCCTTTTGATCCCCACTTTAAACTTAAGTGGCCTTTTCCAAAGCATGATTCTATCCTAAGCGACAAAGATTTAAGCTGGCCAGTATTTAAAAATGATGAAAAGCAATAAAACAATTTTAGTAACAGGATCTAGTGGTCAATTGGGTAAAACGATTCAAAAAAAAAGTCTTAAGAAAAAAGAGTTTGATTGGATATTCCTACCTAAAGAAAACCTAAACATTACCAATGTAATTGAAATCAAAAAGGCATTTAAAAAATATAATCCGAAATTTTGTGTTAATTGTGCTGCGTTTACAGATGTTATAAAATCTGAAAAACTACCATCGATAGCCCATAAAATTAATGTTCAAGGCGTTAAAAATCTAACACAGATCTGTAATAGTAATAATTCGATAATGATACATATTTCAACCGACTATGTCTTTGACGGTACAAAAAAAAGTCCATATTTAGTTAATGATAAAGCAAATCCATTAAATAAATACGGATTGACTAAGTATTTGAGCGAAAAGCATGTTGTTGAAAATGCGAATTTTGGATATATCGTAAGGACCTCATGGCTATATTCTGAAAATTATGGTCACAACTTTTACAGAAATATTCTAAGGAAAGCATCCAATGGGGAAGAAATAAAAGTAGTTAAAGACCAATATGGAACACCAACAAATACAGAAAAGCTCGCAGATTTTATCATGAAAATAATTATTTCCCAACCTAAAAAAGGCATTTATCATTGCGCAGGGGAAGAGGTTATGTCATGGTATGATTTTGCCATGAAAATAGTTAAGAAAAATAATTACTCAAATAAGATTATACCGATAAAGTCAAAATCCAGAGGTATTGCACGTCCATCATACAGCCCACTAAAAAACTCAGAACTTTAAATGAAAAGCTTCAGTATTGTCATTCCAGTACACAACGAAGAAAAATTTCTACCCTTTTTTTTGAAATCGGTTTGTTCACAAAATTTATTGCCTGAGGAGATGATTTTGATTGACGATAATTCAAATGACAAATCAAAGGAAATAATGATGGATTATCAAGATGAAAATAATTTTATAAGAGTTTTTAGTCATAAATCTTCAAATGAGCACATGCCTGGGACAAAGGTGGTAAATGCATTCCTCTTCGGATATTCAAAATTAACTAAGCCATATGATTTCATCCTAAAGTTAGATGCTGATTTAATACTTCCACCTAAATATTTTCAATCGATATGTAATGTATTTTCAAATCCAAAAATTGGAATTGCAGGTGGGACTTTAATAGAATTTTCTAAAAAAGATACCTGGGTAAACGCTCACCCGATGAAAAAGAACCATGTTCGAGGAGGTTTAAAAGCATATAGTGTCGATTGCTATAGAAAAATCGGAGGACTTATTCCTGAGATGGGGTGGGATACAATCGATGAAATTCTTGCAAATTACCATGGATATGAAGTAAAGGTTTTGAATAATTTAAAAGTAAAGCATTTAAGACCCATAGGGAATGTTTATTCTAGAAACTTTTCATTTCTTCAAGGACAAGCATTTTATAAAATGCGATATGGTGTTATAATTGGTACCCTTGCTTGCATCAAGGCTTCTTTATTTAAAAGATCTTTTTCATTTTTATTGTGGAGTATTTTGGGACTTCTCAACGGATTTTTAAAAAAAAAACCATACATAGTTACGAAGAATCAAGGGCAATTTATAAGAAGATTTAGATATAAATCGATTTTCAGATCATAAGTTTGAAAGGTTTAACAGCTAAATTCATATGATTATTATATTTGTAAAATGGAATCTCATAGTGTACTGATAATAGGTTCAGGTGGTCGAGAAAACGCTCTTGCATGGAAAATATCTCAGAGTGAATTTTGTAAAAAACTATTCATAGCCCCAGGAAATGCTGGGACATCCTATTTAGGCGTAAATGTTGAAATCTCAATTTCAGACTTCATCGCAATTAGAGACTTAATTATGATGAACAAAATTTCAGTTGTTATTATTGGACCTGAAGCCCCCTTAGTTAACGGACTTCACGATTACCTTTGCAATGAAATCAAAGATGAAAACTTTATAGTAATCGGACCGAAAAAAAAAGGAGCAATTTTAGAGGGGAGCAAAGAATTCGCAAAGAATTTTATGATTAGACACAAAATACCTACAGCTAGACATAGAACATTTAACAAAAATAATATTCATGAAGCCAATGAGTTTCTTGAATCTCTCAACCCTCCATATGTTTTAAAGGCAGATGGCCTCGCAGCTGGGAAAGGCGTTTTGATATTGACTGATTTAAATGAAGCGAAGAAAAGTTTAGAGAATATGATACTTAAAAAAAAGTTTGGTCAAGCATCCGAAAGGGTAGTTATCGAAGAGTATCTAAAAGGAATTGAAGTTTCAAGCTTTGTTTTAACTGACGGAAAGACGTATAAAATATTTCCGATGGCTAAAGACTACAAAAGAATAGGTATTGGTGATACTGGGTTAAATACCGGGGGTATGGGGGCAATTTCACCTGTACCATTTGTGGACGACAAATTATTTAAAAAAATAGAAAATCAAATTATTCAGCCCACTATCAATGGATTAAAAAAAGACAACATTGATTATACAGGGTTTTTATTTATTGGTTTAATGATAGTTAAAAATGAGCCCTACGTAATAGAATATAATGTAAGGTTAGGTGATCCAGAAACTGAAGCAATAGTACCTAGAATTGAAAGTGACCTTCTAGAAATATTTTTGAAATTAAAAAACTCTCATTTACAAAACATTAGTTTAAAAGTGAGTCAGCTATTTTCTTCTACTGTAATGACAGTATCAAAAGGATATCCAGAAAAATACGATAAAGGAAAGGTAATATCTGGTCTTGATTGCAAAAATGATAGTTTAATTTTCCACAGCGGGACTAAAAAAGAAAGCCAAAACATAGTTACCTCTGGGGGAAGAGTAATTGCAGTGACCTCGTTGGACAAGTCGCTTAATAAATCTATACAAAAGTCTTATAAAACCATATCGAAAATCGACTTTGAAGGTAAAACTTTTAGAAAGGATATTGGTTACGATCTCTAGAGAAATGAATGGGCTGTTACGTCTTTATCTTCTTCACCTTTATTATCAAAATCTTTAAGTTTTTTTGACCAATATATGAGAGCAACAATCCCAATAAATAGAAAGAAAAAATTAACAGAATTAGCTATCCACCACGAAGAAAGCTCAACTTTTCTTAAAACCTCATGTGGAAAAAATAAAATCTTTTCAAAAAGCCATTGTATTCCCTCAAAAAAGTTTTTAACCATCCTTTAATTTTATTGCAATTTACAAAAAATAACTTATTTGTTTTGATTTATATATGAGAAAACTTTATCGAGAAGAAATGAGTAATTTCGTATATTTAGAAATCTTGAAAGCAAAAAGTTTAGTTTC
>TARA_B100000963_G_scaffold96177_1_pt1 | contig 19160 bp, 21 predicted proteins | sample TARA_B100000963 | Tara Oceans TARA_B100000963 (sample SAMEA2622097) | marine metagenome | biome: marine biome (ENVO:00000447); feature: surface water layer (ENVO:00002042); material: "saline water (ENVO:00002010), including plankton (ENVO:xxxxxxxx)" | depth 5 m | reverse complement strand
TCAAAGATGGTACAAATGTTGTTATAAAAGTTTTAAGGCCTGGTATTGATAAGAAAGTAAAAAGAAATTTAGGGTCGCTAAAAGCAGCTGCAAAAATTTTCTCTTATTTATATAGAGATAGTTATAGACTAAAGCCGAATGAGGTTATAAGAGACTACGAAACCACTATTCTAAAAGAGCTCGATCTAAGATTAGAGGCATCTAATACAAATCTAACTAGAAAAAATTTTCTAAATTCAAGTGAGCTTTACATACCTGAAGTATATTGGGATTTAACAACCTCAAAAATAATGGTGCTAGAACGAATTGACGGCATCCCTTGCACTAATATCGAAGAGATTGAAAGATATGATATTAATAAAAAAATACTTGCAGAAAATGGTGTAATGATTTTCCTTAATCAAGTTTTTAGAGATAATTTTTTTCATGCTGACATGCATCCCGGTAATATTTTTGTTTCTAAAAAAAATCCAGAGAATCCTGGATACATTGCAATAGATTGTGCCATAACTGGTTCTTTATCTAATGATGAGAGATACACGCTTGCAAGAATGCTTCAGTCAGTTTTAAAACAAAATTATAAATCTTTAGCTAATTTATTTATTACATCTGGATGGGTGAATCCTGATACAAACAATATAGAGTTAGAAAATACCCTAAGGGCGTGTTGTGAACCAATTTTTGAAAAGCCTTTATCTGAGATCGAGTTCGGTAAATTGCTTTTATATCTTTTTCAAAGCACTAGACAATATGGCTTATCTCTTCAAACTTCTCTTGTGTTATTACAAAAAACGTTGATTCATATTGAAGGAATGGGACGACAAATATATCCGGATTTAAATTTTTGGGGCTTGGCAGAGCCTTATCTTGATAATTGGTTAAATGAGCAATTTAGCCCAATAAAAATAAAGGATTATATTGTTAATAATAAAGAAGAGATACTTTTTAAGGCTTCTGAGGTACCTGGAATTGTTTATGAGGCTCTAGACGAGCTAAGGTCATACTCAAAAACGAAAAAATCAAATGATGAAAAAATTCTAAGGCTTGAGCTTCAATTGTCTAAACAAAAATTTATCATTAGAGTAGTTGGTATTGCTATAATAATAGTAATAGCTGTTCTTATGACAGTTCCATAGGAGAAAGTATGGGTTTTGGTGGAATAAGTATATGGCAACTACTAATTATTTTGGTTGTTGTATTTTTAATCTTTGGTAGTGGTAAATTAAAATCTTTAGGATCAGATCTTGGTTCAAGCATAAAGGGTTTTAAAAAAGCTATTAAAGATGATAAATCTAAAGATAAAGAAGACTAAAATTGTTTCAAATTGGTTTTCTTGAAATTCTTATAATTTTTATTCTAGGGCTTATATTTATTGGTCCAAAAAATTTGCCTGAATTAATAAAAATAACAATTAAACTTTATAAAAATTTAGAAAAACAATTTAGTATTTTTAAAGATAGTCTTGAAAAAGACATTGGAGCCGATGAATTAAAAAAAGATGTTTTTAATGAACTAAGAATGCAAGAATTAGAGAAAGAGAAAAAAACAGATGAATGATAGTAGGATTATTGATCATTTATTAGAACTAAGACACAGGTTATTAAAGTTCATTTTATTTTTTGGTTTTTTAGCTGCTATTGGGATCCCATTTGCATCTGAAATATACTCTTTTATAGCCAATCCTCTTCTTAGAGTGCTGCCTGAAGGAAGTCAAATGATAGCAACAGAGGTTGCTTCGCCTTTTATGGCTCCAATAAGATTAGTTTTATTTGTCGCTCTTTTGTTTTCAATGCCATTTTTGTTTTATCAAACATGGATGTTTATATCTCCTGGTCTTTATAAAAATGAAAGAAAATTTACAGCTCCTTTGATGCTATCAACAGTTACCTTATTTTTTATTGGAGTAAGTTTTGCTTTTTTTATAGTTTGTCCTATTATTTTTAATTTTTTTATTGCAATGACGCCTGAGTCAATTCAGGTAATGACAGATATAAGTCAGTATATAAATTTTATCTTTAAAATCGTTTTTGCTTTTGGAATTGCGTTTGAAATTCCGATTGCAACAATAATATTAATTAATAGTGGTATCGCATCAAAAAAATCAATTGTCAAAGCAAGACCATACATAATTATACTATTCTTAATTATAGGAATGTTATTAACGCCTCCTGACATATTCTCGCAGTTATTTCTTGCGCTTCCAATGTGGATTTTATTTGAGATTGGAGTTATTTTTGCAAAAAATAAATAATTATTTATTAAGGTTTATTAAAATTTTATAAAAGAGCCATGGAAGTATCAGCCATGGAATTTGAGATTGAAGCATTATGGTTCTTCCATTAAATTCAAAAAGTACCGGATTGATATATGGGCCTAGCGGTGATAGTGGAGCCCATGACAAATTTTTACCGACTGCTAGCTGGTCATGATAAAGGAACATTTCTACTAAGATATTTTGTCCAACGCACCAAGCAAATAAAATCACGAAAGCGCTCCATTTCCATCTTTTAAAAATAATTTTATTTCTTTTATGGGAAACCCACATTAAAAAAACTCCGCCCAATAAAACAGCACCAGCATCGCCCATTGAATTCATCAACCAATTTATATTTAAAGGCAACCAAGTGTTTAAAACCTCCGACCTTCGCATATTTACAGCATCGCCGTTCACCCAACCATAAGTAAACCAGAGCTCCCATCCCAATGCGCAAATTACAACACCAATAATGTAAAAAGTAGGAACCCAGTTAGGTATTTGGGATTTACATCTAAAATAAATTATTAAGGGTAAAAAAACGGCTATATAAACTACTGTTATTAATCTTATTTCTTCAAACGTCAAAAGTTAAAGCCCCAATCTCTTTGTCCAGTTCTCTTTTGGAGGTCTTTGATGGTTTGTAACCATCTCAACTAAATCTTCAGGAGAATCAGAAACTATTAATTCTCTTAAGTTAGCCGAAGAGATAAAGCCCTCATCAACTGCTTTATTTAGCCAGCTAAGAAGATCATCATAATAACCATCGGTATTTAAAATACCCAGAGGTTTATTAATTATTCCTAATTGATTACTTGCCATAATCTCAGCAAGCTCATCCAAAGAACCTACACCGCCAGGAAGAACAATAAATGCATCTGATCTTTGCATAAATTTATCTTTTCTCTCTAACAAGGTTTCTGATAAAACTATTTCATTCAATCTTGGATTTGAAAGCTCTAGTGAATGAAGTGACTTCAGAGATATCCCTAGCACCTCAACACCGTTATCTAATGCAGTATCCGAAATAATTTTCATAAGCCCTACATTTCCTCCTCCAAATACAATATTGATTCCTTTATTTGCAATTGATTTAGCAATAGACTCAGCAGCAATAGCAAAGTTAGGGTTCTTTCCTTTATGAGCGCCACAAAAAACTGATATATTCTTCATAAGTTTTTTAAGTACAAAAATTAAAAGTGACAGGGCCTTTGTTAATTAAATTTATTTCCATATATGCTCCAAATTTACCTTCTTCAACTTTTGGTAAAAGTTTCCTGAATTCATCAACAAATTCATCATACAATAGTTTTGCATTATCAGGTTTAGCAGCTTTATGAAAACTCGGCTTAGCTCCCTTATTAGTTACCGCTGCTAGCGTAAATTGACTTACTATTAAAATATCTTCATTTGTATCTTTTAAAGATTTTGATGTTATTCCATTTGACCCCTCAAGCATTCTAAAATTATAGATTTTTCTAGTCATTTCTTTTACTTGTTTCATTGAATCGCCTTCCTCAACACATAAAAATATAAGACAACCGCTTTTAATAGATGAAAAAACCTTTTTATCAATTAGAATTTGTGCAGTCGAGACTATTTGAACTGTTGCTAACAAATTTTATCTGTCTTCAAGCTCTTCATCCCAAAGTCCAAGCGAAGCAAGTTTGTTCATTTCTGCTCTGTGCGACAACTCATCTTGTGAAATAAATACATTTTCTCTTTTTCCGCCCCATGCTTTCAAGGCTGAAGCTTGAAGAGCTCTGCCATATGAAAAGCTTAATTTCCAATTGAAGCCTCCAATTTTGTTCATAGCATCTAAATGAGCTGTTGCAAGAACATCTGATTGACCTCCGGAAAGAAAAGTAATACCAGGAAGATCGGAAGGTACATTTGAAATTAAGCATTCTAATGTTTTTTTTGCAACTTCGTCTATCCCAGCTTGGTTAATAGAATTTTTTCCAGAGGTAATCATATTAGGTTTTAACAGAACGCCTTTTATATTAACGCTATTATCCTCTAAATTTTTAAATAGTGACTTTAATGATCGACTTGTTGCAGAAAAACACTCATCAATAGAATGATCGCCGTCCATTAAGACCTCTGGCTCTACTATTGGTACCATTCCATTATCTTGTGCACATTTTGCATATTCAGCTAAAGCTTGCATATTTGAATCTATACATTTGTCTGTTGGAATTCCTTCACCAATGCTTATTACGGCGCGCCATTTTGTGAATTTTGCTCCCATTGTGGAATATTCTTTTAACCTTTCATTAAGGCCATCTAAACCTATTGTGATTGTTTCACTTGGAGATTTATCAATAGGCTGTAATCCCTTATCAACTTTAATTCCTGGAAGAGCTCCTTGATTAGAAATTATATCTCTCAATAAAGTTCCGTCATTAGAAGATTGCCTTATGGTCTCGTCAAATAAAATTACTCCACCTATATTGCCTTTCATGCCCTTTGACCTAAAAAGCAACTCCCTATAATCTCTTCTATTTTCTTCTGTTGACTCTACACCAATAGAATTAAATCTCTTTCCGCAAGTTGGATTGCTCTCATCTGCAGCAAGAATGCCTTTGCCATCTGCAACAATAAAAGCAGCAATCTCCTCAATATTATTCAATGACATTTTTAACTCCTTATTAATTTTTTATTCAATGCTTTAAATGAAGGCAATATTTTACCTTCCATAAACTCTAAAAAAGCTCCGCCGCCGGTGGAACAATATGATACATCATCTAATTTAATATATTTATTAATTGCGGAGAGTGTTTCGCCTCCTCCTGCAAGTGAGAATGCATCAGATAAAGCAATTGCTTCAGAAATATTTTGTGTTCCTTTTGAGAATGAGCTATTTTCAAATACGCCCATAGGCCCATTCCATAAAATTGTTTTGGCATTTTCAATAAACTCGAAAGTTTTTTCCTCAATACAAAGGTCTAAAATCATATCTTTATTATTAACTTTATTCGTTTTAACTTTCTTTATGTTTTTTCCTTCAAATGTCTCAGATGTGACAACTGTATCTGGAAGAATAATCTTTCCACCATCTAAAATATTTTTTGCAATTTTTATCATTGATTCTTCATATAATGATTTACCAATATCCAAACCTGAGGCTTTTAGAAAAGTATTAGCAATTCCACCTCCAACGATTATGTGATCAGCTACAGAATTAATATGTTTAATTAATGCAAGCTTTGAAGACACTTTTGCTCCACCAATAATTGCAACATATGGGCTTTTATGGCTATTTAATGCTTGCGATAGAAATTCATTTTCTTTCTCCAAAAGAATACCAGCACATGCTATTGAAGAGTTTTCTATTGCTGCATATGTTGAGGCTTGCTTTCTATGCGCAGTACCAAATGCGTCAAAAACATAAATATCCCCTAGTGAGGCTAATTTATTCCCTAAATCTTGGCAGTTTTCTTTTTCACCCTTAAAAAATCTTATATTTTCTAATAATTGTATGTTAGATGATCCATTAAAAATTTTATCAGATTCAAGATTTGTTATAAGTTCACAAGGCTTTTTTAATAGCTTACTCAAATACTCAGCAACGGGTTTAATTGAAAATTTACTTTCGAAATTACTCTCAGTTGGCCTTCCAAGATGACTTATTAATAGAATTTGTGAATTATTTTTAACAGCGTAATTTATTGTTGGTAAGCATGCCTCTATTCTTGTGGCGTCTAATACTACGCCATCTTTTATCGGCACATTCATATCAACACGAATAACTAAATTTTTTTTTGAGATATCTAAAGAGGATAAATTAATCATTTAGCAATGATTTTGCAGTATTTATTACATTTTCTATGTTAAACCCAAAGTGCTCAAGTAATTCGTTGCCAGGTGCGGACTCTCCAAATGTCTCAATTCCAATTACTTTGTCACTTCTATTTAAAATTTTATACCAAGAATTAGGATGTGCACATTCAATAACAAGAACTGGTTTTTTCGGATTAATAACTTTATTTTGAAAATCTCTATCTTGACTTAAAAAAACATCTAATGAAGGCATTGATACAATATTAGCTTGTATTGATTCTTTCTTTAATTCTTCTTCTGCGTCTAAAGCCAATTGAACTTCACTGCCAGAGGCAATAATGGTTATATTAGGATTTTCATTTGATCTAAGCAAATATCCACCTTTATCAACTTCTTCAAGTTGTTCTTTTGTCCTATTAATTGAAGAGGTTCCTTGTCTGCTAAAAATTAGACAAGTTGGAGTTTTTTTTGAAGATACAGCATTTTTCCAAGCAGCAGCTGTTTCAACAAGATCCGCTGGTCTCCAATTATTTAAATTAGGAGTAGATCTCAAAGTTACCATATGCTCTATTGGTTGATGCGTAGGTCCATCCTCGCCTAAAGCTACAGAATCATGTGTATAAACAAATATATTAGGAAGACCCATTAATGCTGATAACCTAACTGCATTCCTTGCATAATCAGTAAAGACTAGGAAAGTTGCGCCATAAGGCCTAATGCCTCCATGAAGGACCATGCCATTCATTATTGCAGACATTCCAAATTCTCTTACTCCGTAATTGATATGGTTTCCTGAGGGATTTTCGTTTGAAAATGTAGAACTTGAGTTTGAAAAAGTATTATTTGAAGGCGTTAGATCAGCTGAACCTCCGATAAGTTCTGGCAGAGTTTTTACAAAAAAATCTAAACAAACCTTTGAAGCTTTCCTAGTTGCCATAGGAGAATTGTCTGTATTGCAATCGTTTAAAAAATTGTCATAAGTTTTTTGAAAACCCTCGGGCAATCTTCCTTCTATTCTCCTTTTAAGCTCTAACCCTTCATTTGGATATTTTTCATTATAATTATTGATTAAGTCCTCCCATTTAGTATTTTTGAGTCTACCCGTTTCCTTTGAATTCCAAAATTCATACACATCTTTGGGCACTTCAAATGCAGGAAAATTCCATTCGAGTGCTTTTCTAGTTTTTTCAATCTCTTCTTCACCTAAAGGCGAACCGTGAACATCAGCAGTGCCTGATTTATTTGGTGAACCGAAACCAATTGTGGTTCTGCAAAAGATCATTGAAGGTTTCTCTGACTCATCTTTTGCCTCTAAAATCGCTTGATTTATCTCTTCAACATTATGACCATCTACCGAAATTGTATGCCAGCCATAGCTTTCAAATCTTTTCATGGAATCATCTGTAAACCAATTTTCTATTTCTCCATCAATAGAAATTCCGTTTTGATCATAAAAACAAATTAACTTTCCTAGCTTATGAGTTCCAGCAAAAGAACAAGCTTCATGAGAAATGCCTTCCATTAAACATCCATCTCCCAGAAAAACATACGTAAAATGATCGATTGGATTTATATCACCCTTATTAAACTCTGCCGATAAAATTTTCTCAGATATTGCCATGCCGACAGCATTTGCAATCCCTTGACCTAATGGGCCAGTAGTTGTTTCAACTCCCGTTCTAATATCATATTCTGGATGGCCTGGGGTTTTAGACTTTAATTGTCTAAAGTCTTTTATATCGTCAATAGATAAGTCATATCCACTCAAGTGCAACAAGCTGTATAAAAGCATTGATCCATGACCATTAGACAGCACAAACCTATCTCTATTAAACCAATTCGGGTTAAGTGGATTATGGTTTAGGTGCTTACTCCAAAGAGTAGTTGCTATTTCTGCCATACCCATTGGCATTCCTGGATGACCTGAATTTGCCTTTTGAACAGCGTCTATAGATAAGAATCTTAGAGCATTGATTGGATCTGATTTTTGCAAATTATTTTCCCCTTTTGCTATTTAGGATAATAATGTTTTTAATATCAAATGCATAGATAAAATTGAATTTTTTCATATAAAATAGTTAAATTGTGTAAGTAGTCTTTTTTTTAAAGAATATCGTCATGTTTTTTTAGTTCCAGGGAGAGAGCATATGAGTTATATTTTTACATCAGAATCAGTTTCTGCAGGACATCCAGATAAAGTTTGTGATCAAATTTCAGATGCAGTATTAGATGCATATCTTGCTGAGGATCCAAACAGCAGAGTTGCGTGTGAAACCATGATTAAAAATAATATGGTGTTTATTGCAGGTGAAATAACCTCGCTTGGAAGTCCTGATTTAGAGCCAGTTGTTAGAAAAACAATTAACGATATTGGGTACAACACAGATGAATATGGATTCAATGGCGATACTTGCGAGTTTACAAATTTAGTTTTTGAGCAATCCCCCGATATATCTCAAGGAGTCACTGAAGGTGAGGGAGAAAATCTTGAACAAGGAGCTGGTGACCAAGGGTTAATGTTTGGTTATGCTTGTACTGAAACTGATTCACTTATGCCCCTTCCGATTGATCTGTCTCATAGATTGGTAAAAAAACAAGCTGATGTTATGAAGGATAATGGCTTATCATGGTTGCGCCCAGATGCAAAAAGTCAGGTAAGTGCAATATATTCAGATGATGGAAAAACAATTGAAGGATTGTCAGCAATAGTACTCTCTACACAGCACGACGAAGATGTAACTCAAGATGAAATAAAAGAAGGTGTAATGGAAAACATTATTAAGCCAGTTGTCCCCTCTGAATGGATTCTTGAATCAACAAATATTTATATAAATCCAACTGGAAAATTTGTAATCGGAGGTCCTGTTGGAGACTGCGGGCTTACTGGAAGAAAGATTATTGTAGATACATATGGAGGCATGGCTAGACATGGCGGTGGTGCTTTTTCAGGCAAAGATCCATCAAAGGTTGATAGATCTGCTGCATACGCTGCAAGATATGTCGCTAAAAATATAGTTGCTGCTGGGCTTGCAGATTATTGTGAAATTCAAGTATCTTATGCTATTGGTGTAGCTAGACCAACATCAATTAATGTTAATACATTTAACAGTGAAAAAATTTCAAAAGTAGCAATTGAAAAAATAGTAGAAGAAAAATTTGATCTTAGGCCAAAGAACCTTATTAATATGCTCGACTTGAAAAGGCCAATATATCTTCCTACTGCTGCTTATGGGCATTTTGGAAGAACAGATATTGATCTTACTTGGGAAAAGACAGATAAAGCTTCTGAAATTTCACAATAAACTAATTACAAAGGAAAAAACATGGAAAATGATTATAAAGTAGCAGATATAAATCTAGCAGAATTTGGAAGAAGAGAAATCTCTCTTGCAGAAAATGAAATGCCAGCTCTAATGGCTTTAAGAAAAAAGTATAGTGCTGAACAACCTCTTGCCGGCGCAAGAATAATGGGGTGTATTCATATGACGATACAAACAGCGGTGCTAATGGAAACGCTTATAGATTTGGGGGCAGAATTGAGATGGTCATCATGTAATATTTTTTCTACACAAGATCATGCTGCTGCAGCAATGGCTGCAAAGGGTGTCCCAGTTTTTGCATGGAAAGGAGAAACTGATGAAGAGTACGAATGGTGTATTGAACAGACAATTTGTAAAGATGGTAAGCCTTGGGATGCAAATATGATACTTGATGACGGCAGTGATTTAACATCCATGGTGCATGAAAAATTTCCAGATATGCTTGAAACTATTCATGGAGTATCTGAAGAAACAACAACAGGCGTTCATAGACTTAAAGAGATGCTGGAAAAAGGTGAGTTAAAGATACCTGCAATTAATGTTAATGATTCGGTAACAAAAGCAAAAAATGATAACAAATACGGTTGTAGACATAGTCTAAACGATGCTCTTAAAAGAGGAACTGATATGCTTTTATCAGGCAAAAAGGGATTAGTGATAGGCTATGGTGATGTTGGAAAAGGTTCTGCGGCAAGTCTTGCTCAAGAAGGAATGATTGTAAGTGTTGTTGAATCAGATCCTATATGTGCGATGCAAGCTTGTATGGACGGATTCTCTGTAGTGTCTTGTTATAAAGATGGTAAGGTAACTAGAGATCCTAAAGATATAAATATGCAAGTGATGGGCGAGACTGACTTGATTGTAACAACAACTGGCAATGTGAATGTTTGCGATTCAGCTATGCTTAGTACATTAAAAAATACAGCGGTAGTCTGTAATATTGGTCACTTTGACAATGAAATAGACACAGCATATATGAGAAAAAATTATTATTGGGATGAGATTAAACCTCAAGTTCATAGAGTATTTAGAGACACTTCACCCGATGGAACTCCAGATCTATCAAGCAAAAATTATATTATCTTGCTTGCAGAAGGAAGGCTTGTTAATTTGGGAAATGCAACTGGTCACCCAAGTAGAATTATGGATGGTTCTTTTGCGAACCAAGTTCTTGCTCAAATACACTTATATAAGCAAGGGTTTGCAAATGTGAATGATGAAGATACAAAATCTGAAATGATAACTGTTGAAGTATTGCCAAAAAAATTAGATGAAGAGGTTGCAAGTTTAATGGTTGAAGGTTTTGGCGGAATAGTAACTAAACTTACTAAAGATCAGGCTGATTATATTAATGTGCCACAGGATGGCCCATTTAAAGAGGAGAGCTATAAATATTAATTTTGTGGTTTAATTTTTAATTATATTTACACATAATATTTATATGAAAATCAAGTATCTATTGTGTAGCTTAATATTTTTCTTATTATTTGGTTGTGGGGTCAAAGGTCCACTCATCCTATAGCTTGAATAATTTATTTAAAAGCTGGTAAAAAGTTCTTTAATGATGCAAGTTAATTTTGAAAAATGGCATGGAAATGGTAATGATTTTGTAATTGTAAACTCCCTTGAGTCTGAAATTAAGATCAAAAAAAAATTTATTACTTACGCATCAAATAGAAATAAGGGTATAGGCTTTGATCAGCTAATTAAAATTAATCCACCTAAAAACTCTTATGATGATTTTTATATTGAATTTTTCAATGCTGATGGCTCTGAGGCTGAAATGTGTCTAAATGGAATTCGATGTGCTGCAAGTTATATTTGGAATAATAATTTTGCTCCTATTAGAAAAATAGCTCTTCAAACAAAAACAAATAGCTTGGATTGCTCGTATTTGGCAAATAATAAAGTTAATGTTTTTGTCAAAGAACCTGAAGAAATGAAAAATATTAATCTTGTTAATAATCTTAAAAAAAAGATTAAGAGAAAATTTTTTTTATTAAATGCTGGCAATAACCATCTATGTATCAAATTAAAAAAAATTAAAAAATTTGATCTTCAAGACCTTTACTCTGATTTATCTTCAAATATTAAAGAACATAATATTAATTTAAGTATTTTTGAAGAAGAGAATAATAAATATTTTATAAGGACTTTTGAAAATGGGGTTGGCGAGACCTTGTCTTGTGGATCAGCTGCTTTATGTGTAGCAAAAATCTCTTTTAATCAAAACAATATATGTATCGTTAGCTCAGCTGGAGGAAAGTTGAAATTTAAAAAATGTTTAAATGGTATATTAATGAATGGAGCTACAAATATTATTTTCAAAGGAAATATCTATGTCTAAAAAAATAAACTCGAAAGATGTTGAAATATTTTTACTTGATAACCTAGATTTTTTTGAGTCAAGAGAATCACTTGTTAGCGAAATGAAGTTTAAAGATTCAAGAAGCTCTGCCTCTTCATTATTAGAAAGACAAATTCTCAAGCTTAGAGATGAACAAAAAAATCTTATAGATTTGCTAAATTCTTTTATAAGCACTGCTAAAGATAATGAGGATCTGTTTGTAAAGTCAAAAAATCTTACGCTAAGAATACTAGAGTCTGCAACAAGAGAAGAAGTTGTCAATAAAGTAGAGAGCTCATTTAGAGAAGATTTTGGTGTTGATGTTTGTATTTTAAAATTCCTTGAAAATAACGATATTCAAAAGCTTGAAAAAGAAATTGATTTGTCTCTACATAAAAAAGCAATCTATTGTGGGTCATTCTCAGAAGAAAAAACAGGCAAGCTATTTGAAGAAGACAATATTCAATCTTTAGTGGTTGCAGTGATAATAGTAAAAAATAAAATTGGCCTTTTAAAATTAGGAAGTTTTGATAGAACTAAATACCTTGGCGATGAAGATACAACTTTTATTGAATACATTGTGGAAGTGCTTGAAAAAAAGCTTAATTAGATAGAGTTGTGGCAGTAAATTTTATTGAAAAAAATATTAAAGAATATATTATTTTTGCTGAAGAAATAAAAAATCTTTCAAAAAATACAATTAACTCATATCAAAGAGATCTTATAAAATTAAATAATTTTTTAGTATCTTCAAAGATTAAAAAATATTCTGAAATAGACGATGAAATTTGTTCAGCTTGGGTTGGTGATCTTTTCATGAATGGAAATAATCCAAAAAGTATTCAAAGACATTTATCATCGGCTAAAGGTTTTTTTAAATTCTTAAAGAAAAATAATATTATCCGATCATCTCCATTCGAACTTGTAATACCTCCGAAGTCTGCAAACATACTTCCAGATATTTTATCACCTGAGGATATTGAACAACTTCTTAATTTTAAACCTTCTAATGACTTAGAAATTAGAGATATTGCCATTGTAGAATTAATGTATTCGTGTGGCTTAAGGGTCAGTGAAACTTTGATGGTAGACATATCAGATTTTGAGGAAGGAATGACCTTCTTGCGAGTATTTGGTAAGGGTTCTAAAACCAGATTAGTCCCTGTTGGAAGATTTGCAATTAAAGCAATCGATAATTGGATAATCGAAAGACAGAAAATAAAATCAGATGAAAATGCTCTTTTTCTTAATTCAAGGGGTAAAAGAATTTCAGCAAGAGGAATTCAAATAAGATTAAAAAGAATGGCTCTTAAACAAGGGCTTCCTCCGATCAACCCACATATGTTAAGACACAGTTTTGCAACGCATATGCTCGAATCTAGTGGAGATTTGAGAACAATTCAAGAACTTCTGGGACATAGCTCATTATCAACAACACAAATCTATACAAAATTGGACTATCAACATCTTGCAAAAGTTTATGACAAATCACACCCAAGGGCAAAAAAATGAATGAACTAAAGTTAATAACATTTGATTTAGACGATACTCTTTGGGATAACAAGCCAACAATCATAAATGCAGAAAATAAGGCTAGAGGTTTTATAGAAGATAAAATAGGCAAAATATACTGGGGCAGTTTTGAAGATTTTTTAAAGACAAGAAATGACTTAATAAATAAAGACCCATCAATAGAATGGGATATTGGAAAATTAAGAAAAGAAATATACAAATTAAAAATAATGCAATCATGTTCTGATGTAGATTCTGAAAAAATTACAAATGAGGCCTTTGATTTATTTATGAAAGAGAGAAATAAAATAAAGCTATTTAGCGGGGTAAAAGAGTCTCTAGTTTCTTTATCAAATATATATTCCTTGGGAGTTCTTACAAATGGAAACGCTGATGTGTTTAATTTAGAAATTGGAAAGTATTTCTCATTTTCTATAAGCTCATATGAGGCTAAAGCAAATAAACCATCAAAAGAGCATTTTGAAATGGCTAGAGAGAAAATAAAAAATCTATCTTTTGAAAACATATTGCATATTGGTGATCATCAAGTTAATGACATGTACGGCGCAAATGAATTAGGTATTGAAATTTTATGGTTTAATAATAATAATCAAGTTTGGAGTCAAAACTTTAATAAGCCATATGAATTTTCCTCGTGGTACGAATTACCTAAAATTATAAAAAATAAATATGGATAATCAGATAGAAAAAGCTTTAAAAAGAATTATAAAAAAAGAACTCAAAAATATTAGTAATATTTTGCCAGTCAACACAATTGATCAGTTTGTGAATAATGTATCGCCAAAAATTGAAGAACTTATTGAAAAAAATGGATTTGTAAAAAAATCTAAATACAAAATACTAGAAGACATAATTACAGAATTAGAAAAAAGAGTGGATCGACTAGAAAATAATTAAAGTTGATCTAGATAATTGTTTATTCTTTCAGCATTCATGATAAATGTTGATTTATATAAATCTGAGGCATTTCTTATTTCATTCATATTTGTAGCCTCTCCAACCTGAATAACGCCTATCATTGCCATCATCGCGTGAGGATCACATTGATAAACATAAACACCTTCTGTTTCTAAAGTAACGCTGATATCCTGATTAATCTCTCCAAACCAAGGTGATGCACCAGCAGGTATCATTCCATCTACAGTTGCAGAATTATGGGAAAGATCTACTGCCTTAAAATGAATAGTGTCACCAATACTAACCTTTATAACCGCTGGCTCAAAAATCATTTGGCCACCATCTCCCATATTTAACATTTTAATAGTATGTTCATTTCCCTCGGATAGTTGAACTTTCTTTACTTCATTATTTGTATTAGTCATATTTGAAGATTGCATCTCTGCGCTTGAGCCGCAATCTTCTCCCTCAAGACAAACTTTAACAGGAATATTTAAGCGTTCGATAACAGATTCTTCATATGTTTTTCCGTTGAATAACAACATAAAAACTATACTAAAAAAAAATAACCTTTGATTGATATATCTCATGAGTTTGGTTTTTGTAGCTCAATAACGTGATCAACAACCTTAAGCATTTCGTCAAATGATCTTTTAGGCTCAATTACGTACTTGCCATCAACGATCATCATTGGCACAGAGGAAATTTTTAGCTGGCGTGCATTCTTAATTCCTCTATTAACCTTCTGTTTTATAGAAAAAGAGTTAAGGTACTGTTCTGTGATTTCTGGAGCGATGCCAAATTTTTCAAGAAATTTTTTTATTTGTTTTGGATTTTGCAAAAAATTACCTTCTTTGTGGATTGTCACAAATACTGCTGAATGTGTATTTGGGTCAAGGTTTAAAGCTTCAATTGTATAATACAAAGATGCATGGAGTTGATGAATACCGCCCCATGTTATTGGCATTTTCGAAAATTTTACATTTTCATCTTGCCTTGAGGCCCATGCATTAATAGATGATTCGAATGAATAACATGCATTGCATCCGTACCAGAATGATTCAGTTACTTCAACTATTCCATCTTTTTTAATGTTTAGGGGATTATCAACAAGTTTGTAATCTACACCAAGCCTATATTCTGCATTCACCGATATAGCAAATATAAAAATAATAAAGAAAATATTTAGTTTTTTGTTCATCTGTATAGTCCATGCATATAATTAGCTAAAGCTTCAATTTCATAATCAGTAAGGTTGGCAGCTATAGCTTGCATAACTGCAGCTTTTTCACCTGCATTTCTTTCTTTTGATCTATATGCAATTAATGAAGATTTTAAATAGCCTATCTGTTGTCCAGCTACAGAAGGATATCCAGCAAGGCTATTCCCTTGACCATAAACTGAATGACAGGATGTGCAAGCCGGGATATTCTTTTTTGAGTTCCCAAGTCTGTATAAAGCAGTGCCAGTATTTAAAAGCTCTTCATCATTCTTTGCTTGACCCGTTGATGATTGCTTGGATGCATAAAAAGCCGAAATGTTCATTAAATCCTTATCGTTCAGCGTTTGCAAATAAGGTGTTACAGACATCATTAAAGCATTCATTCTTGATCCATCTTTGAAATATTTAAGTTGTTTGTATAAGTATTTTTGATTTTGTCCTGCTAATTTAGGCCAGTCTGGGCTAATGCTTACACCTTCGGAGCCATGACAAGCCGCGCAGGACTCTACTAGAGTTGCGCCTTTTTGTGGATCGCCTCCATCAAAAGTATCTGGCAATTCTATCTTTTTATCATTATCATCAGCAGCCAGAATTGGGAAAATGATTATAAAGTTTAAAAGTAATATAAAAAAATATTTCATTAATTCTTATAGTTGGTTTTCGAATAAGTATTATAAACCCAGGTTGGTATGATATAAATAATTTAATGAAAAACCTTTTTAAAAATACTGAGTTTATTTTTGGTATAACAAAATATCAAAACTTGCCTGATGATGTTGGATATGAAATCCTGTTAACTGGAAGATCTAATGCTGGAAAGTCAAGCGCTCTAAATGCTCTTACTGGCAATCATAAATTAGCTAGAATTAGTAAAACGCCTGGCAGAACAACTGAAATTAATTTCTTTAAAGTTAGTGAAAATTTTAAATTATTAGATTTGCCTGGATATGGTTATGCTAAATCTAGCAAAGCTAAAAGAAAAGATTGGGGTCCTTTGTTAGGTGAGTATTTTCAAAAAAGAAAGGCTCTTGCTGGCGTTTTAATTTTTATGGATATTCGGCATCCACTTAAAGAGAGTGATATAGATATGGTCAATTTATGTAAAAGTTTCAATGTGCCTTTTATTGCAGTGCTTACAAAATCAGACAAATTATCAAAGAACAATATAAATAAAGCTCTTTCTACTGTTAATAATAAAATTACTAATTCAAATGTTGTGGCCATTTCTGCAAAAGATATGATCGGTTTTGACAATCTTCATAAACAAATACTAGAATTCATTAGCTAATGCTGGATTATCAGAGACAAGATTGTAGTTTAACTTTACGAGAGGGATTAGATTGTTATTACAAATCTTTTTCTAACTCGACTGAGCTATTTAAAGATAATAATGATTCTGGAACTCTGCTAAGAGATCATGACTGCACCCACATAATTTTTGGACTTGATGTTTCAATTGAACAAGAATCCATTTTGGACTCATGGGTTGTATGGGGAAGTAAATGGGAGCTGAAATATTTGCTTGGCTATAATAAGCTTCCTCAAATTAAGATGCTATACAAAGACCTATATAAAGAATTTGGTATTTTAGGCTTTTTAAAAATCTTTTGGAAGCTGGGTGGTATTAAGAGAAAAGTCATGTTTAGAGCTTTGAAAATGAAAGAAAAATGGCCATTTAAAATGCCCGAAGAATACTTAGATATTAGTATCTCGGAACTAAGAGAAAAGCATGGTATCAAAATTCTACTTCCCGAAGAAATGGATTATGTTCCAGTAAAAAGATTAGTTGTTCCAAAAAATTAATTACAATATTAAAAAATTTTGTTAATGGGCTTCGTTCCAGTTATTTCCAATCTTTGCTTCGGCGATTAAAGGTATTTTAAGATCTACAGCATTCTCCATTTTAATTTTTATTTTATTCATAATTTTCATAGCATTGGTTTTGGGACATTCAAAAACTAACTCATCATGCACTTGCATGATCATTTTTACATCTTTTATTTCATCATTAATTAGTTTATCTATATCAAGCATAGCCTTTTTAATAATATCTGCCGCTGATCCTTGAAGAGGCGCATTAATTGCAGCCCTCTCTGCTGCTTGTCTTCTGAGCCCATTGGCTGCATTTATTTCGTTCAAATATAGTCGTCTCCCCATAATAGTTTCAACATATTTGTCTTCTTTGGCCTGAGCTTTTATATTATCCATGTAATCTCTTACGCCTGTGTATTTAGCAAAATATGCATCTAAGTAGTCTTGAGCTTCTCCTCTTGAAATTCCTAACTGTCTTGTTAAACCAAAAGCTGACATGCCGTACATCAAACCAAAATTAATTGCTTTTGCACTTCTTCTTTGATCTTGAGTAACATCATCAATTGAAACTCCAAATACTTCCGAAGCAGTTGAAGAATGAACATCAATATCATTATTAAAAGCATACGTTAGATTTTTATCCTCTGAGAGGTGAGCCATAATTCTTAACTCTATTTGTGAATAATCAGCTGATATAAGAACATAATTATCCTCTGGAATAAATGCTTCTCTTATTCTTCTTCCCTCAGCGGTTTTAATAGGAATATTCTGTAAATTTGGTTCGGTAGATGACAGTCTTCCAGTAGAAGTTATAGCTTGTTGGTAAGAAGTATGTATCCTTTCTGTTTTTGGATTCTCTATGTTAATTAGGCTATCAGTATAAGTAGATTTCAACTTAGCGAGAGTTCTATATTGAAGAATTATTCTTGGAAGTTTGTATTCTTCAGACAGTCTCTGAAGAGTGTCCTCATTGGTTGAAGGTTGGCCTTTAGGAGTTTTCTTCAAAACGGGTAACCCTAGTTTTTCATATAAAATTTCAAGAAGCTGTTTTGGAGAATCTAAATTAAATTCTTCATCAGCAATCTCATAGGCTTGTTTGGAGAGATCGTTTATTTTTTCACTTAACTCTTTAGAGTGTTTGGCTAGTTTATTCTTATCTATCTTTGCTCCATTTTTTTCTACCTTTGATAGAACATGCACCAATGGATACTCAAGTTCTTTAAGAAGTTTTTCTTGTATGGGTTTTTCTTTTAACAAAGGTGAAAGAACATTGAATAGTCTCAATGTAATGTCTGCATCTTCAGCTGCGTAATCAGTGGCAACATCTAACTTTACTTCAGCAAAACTTATTTGTTTTGATGCGGTTCCAGTAACATCAGTATATTTTGTTGTTGTATAATTTAAATAATAATCAGCCAGCCTATCCATGCCATGCCGGGTTGCGGTGCTGTTTAAAATGTAAGACATTAACATGGTGTCATCTAAGAAGTTTGAAATTTCTATTCCATGCCTTGCTAAAATTGGTATATCAAATTTCAGGTTTTGCCCGACAATTTTATGTTGGTTTTCTTGAATTACAGGACCCAAAATTTTTACAATATAATTAAGTTTGAGCTGTTTGGGACAAGCATCATATTTATGACCAATTGGTATATAGCATCCTTCATTCTCATTTACGGACAAGGATATTCCTAAAAGATTTGCAGAGACAATTTCAACTGAGTCTGTTTCGGTATCAATTGCAAATGCGTCTGCCTTATTAATTTTTGAAATCCATCTTTTTAAGTCTTTCTCTGTAAGAACCGTTTCATATTTAGCTTCATTTTTTGTAGATTTTTTTTCTCCATTTTTATTAATAGGAGTAAATTCTAGTTCAGCAAAAAGCTTTTCTAGCTCCTCTTCTCTTGGATTAATCTTCAAAAGATCATTAAAATTTATTCCAATATCTACGTCAGTTTTTAAAGAGACCAAGTCTATGTTTCTATCAAGATC
>TARA_B100000963_G_scaffold105493_1_pt1 | contig 19175 bp, 22 predicted proteins | sample TARA_B100000963 | Tara Oceans TARA_B100000963 (sample SAMEA2622097) | marine metagenome | biome: marine biome (ENVO:00000447); feature: surface water layer (ENVO:00002042); material: "saline water (ENVO:00002010), including plankton (ENVO:xxxxxxxx)" | depth 5 m | reverse complement strand
TCTCCTGATCGCGACAGCGCGCCTGGATCATGAGGAAAGTGACATCTGCTGGAACCACACAGGCGTTTAGCGATCTTGCTGAAGACACTGCGGCTGCCCCTGCAAAAAACGCGATGGCCAAGCAATGAAACTTAAGCCGGCGTGTTAATCTATCCTACTCGAGCTTTTTAGGGAGGAGCGCCTATGTACCCAGGAATCCACGCCGCGGCAAATCCACAGCGGGCCGCATTCATCATGGCCAACAGTGGTCTGGAGGTCAGCTACGCGGAATTCGAGGCGCGCAGCAATCGACTCGCGCATCTGCTGCGAGACCAGGGCCTCGTGCATGGCGACCACTACTCGGTGTTTATGGAGAATAACGACCGCTACCTGGAGTCCTGCGCTGCCGGCGAACGCACAGGTCTCTATTACACCTGCATCAACTCTTATCTGACAGCCGATGAAGTTGCCTACATTATTCAGAATTCGGAATCGCAGATCCTGATCACGAGCCGAGCAAAACAAGAAGTTGCCCTAGCCGCGGCTGCACAGTGCCCAGAGTTAAGCCTGATTCTGATCGTAGATGCTGATTCGACCAGCCTGCCGGCCAACTGTCGCGACTTTGCAGAGGCTTGCGCCGAGCACCCGGATAGCCCGATCGCAGACGAACAGCTTGGCACATCCATGCTGTATTCCTCCGGCACCACAGGGCGGCCCAAAGGCATCATTCGACCCTTACCTGTGCAGCCACCAGCAGAATCCCTGCCGATTTTTCAATTTCTCGGCCAGCTCTGGGGCTACCAGGAGGATATGGTGTATCTGTCTCCGGCACCGCTGTATCACTCCGCACCCCAAGCCGCGGTGAATTTGGCACTGCGTATCGGTGGCACCGTAGTCATCATGGAGCGCTTTGACGCGCTGGAGTATCTGGCTCTAATTGAGCGCTACCAGGTTTCGCATTCGCAACTTGTCCCGACCATGTTCAGCCGCATGCTGAAACTGCCCGAGGAAGATCGCAACAAATACAATCTGTCCTCATTGCGCATAGCAGTACACGCAGCAGCACCCTGTCCAGTCATGGTCAAAGAGCAAATGATCGACTGGTGGGGACCGATCATTCATGAATACTACGGGGCCACCGAGGGTCTCGGATTTGCGGCCTGCAACACCGAGGAATGGCTGGCGCATAAAGGCACTGTGGGCAAAATTGTGCTCGGTGAGTTGGCGGTGCTGGATGACGACATGCAACCGGTACCTATGGGTGAGCCCGGCACCTTATGGTTCCAGACCGCAACTGAATTCAGCTACCACAACGATCCGGAAAAAACCGCTGAATCCACATCGGCCGACGGCAGCATGACCACCGTGGGCGATGTAGGTTATGTCGACGCCGACGGATTCCTATATCTGACCGACCGCAAAACCTTCATGATCATTTCCGGCGGCGTCAACATTTACCCCCAAGAGTGCGAGGACTTATTAATCTCTCACCCTAAGGTCGAAGACGCTGCGGTATTCGGCGTTCCCAATACCGACCTGGGCGAAGAGGTCAAAGCTGTGGTGCAAACGGCCACAGGCATTACCGGGGATGACGCGCTTACCGAGGAACTTCTGGTTTACTTGAGCGAGCACTTGTCTCGACAAAAAATTCCGCGCTCGGTGGACTACGTTACCGAAATGCCACGATTGCCCACAGGAAAACTGTACAAGCGCCTGCTCCGCGATAAATATTGGGGCGACGGCCAATCGCGCATCGTGTAGGCGAGATGAATCAGAATTCGACAAGGGCAGAGCAATGACCACTCATCTACCCGGAAAACTAGGCGACCCAGCGACTACACTGGCCACCGATCCTAGAACTGACCCACGTATTGCAAAAGCTATGGCGCTGCTGGGCGATCTTGCGCCGGGCGTTCAAGAGATCGACCCAAACACCAGCTACACCGAGGCATTGCAGTATTGCGCGGCCTTTGAACAAGCCGCCGCACAAATGCACCCGCTGGCCTGGCAGGCGATGCCCGAGTTCCCAACCGTTACCTGCAGCGAATCCGTGATCAAGGGGGTCGATGACCACGACATAGCACTCTTTATCCATCAACCGGCAGACCGAGGAGACGACCCACTGCCCTGTGTGGTACACATCCACGGCGGTGGCATGGTGCTGATGACCGCTGCCGATCCAACATTCGTGCGCTGGCGTAATACGCTCGCCGCATTGGGCATGGTGGTGGTCGGGGTTGAATTCCGTAACGGCGGCGGCAAGCTCGGCAATCATCCTTTCCCCGCGGGCTTAAACGATTGCGCCAGCGCCGTGCAATGGACCCACGCCAAGCGTGCAGATCTGAACATTTCAACCATCACGATCTCTGGTGAGTCTGGTGGCGGTAACTTAGCGATCGCCACCACGCTGAAGGCCAAACAAGAGGATTGGGGCCAACAAATCAATGGTGTCTACGCCTACTGCCCTTATATTTCCGGCGCCTATCGTGAACAGCCTGCGAGTCTGCCGTCACTGAAAGAGAACGATGGCTACTTGTTAGGCAAAAGTACCATGCAGATCTTTGTACAGTGCTACGACCCCGAGTCGCAGCACACAAACGATCCGCTCGCGTGGCCGTTGCAGGCTAGCACCGAAGACCTCGAGGGTCTGCCTCCCCACATAGTATCCATGAACGAACTCGACCCACTTAGAGATGAAGGCGTCGCATTCCTGCGCAAGCTGCAGACCGCTGGCGTAGCCGCTGTAGGCCGAGTGATCCTTGGCACCAGCCACGCAGCCGACGTATCTATGCCAGATATCGTGCCGGATATTTACCAGGATAGCGCACGCTCCCTGTACGAGTTTTCAAGATCCCTTTAGCAGCACACCCTATTTAGTAAGGAAGCCTAAAAATGAGTCAGGACATCGTAGAAATTCGCGATTACACCATTGAATCGGTTTGGTTAGACGCTTATCGCCAATGGGCAACCGAACTCGCGGTGCCCTGGCTGCGCGCGAACTTGGAGCTTGTGGACTTCTGGATGGATTGCGGGTTCGAGACTGAGTTGAGTGGCAGTAACCCAGCCACGCCCATTAACGGACAACCCAACGTATGCTGGATCATCCGTTGGCCCAGCAAGGCGTCTCGAGATGAACAGTTTGCCAGCATCATGTCGCAACCCGAATGGCAGGACATCTGGAGCAAACATCCCAATGCAAACGCATATCTGCAAATGAATGTCCGATTTATGCGCGCGATCAACTGACTCAAGGCGATGCCGAGTTACGACATCACCCTACCCGTGCATAACGACATGTGGTGCTATCGGTCGGGCTGGGACAATAACATCACAACACTCAGCGATACCAACCACGGCGCCGCAGATACCGTTTATCGCTTCGATCTGTGCTCGCATACTGGCACCTATATCGAAACCGCTGGACACAAGCTGCGCAGTCAGCTCAGCTTGAGCGACCTACCGCCAAGCGCCTTTTGCCGCCAGCGCACGGCGGTCATCCGGGTGCAACCAGACTCACGCGGATGCGTAACACTTAGGGCTTTTCTCGCAGCGCTGAGCGCGGACTTCGAGACGCCCGCACTGCCTAATAATTTGATCGTCGTAAGCGGCTGGGGCAGTCGACATTCCCGCACAGAATACTTACCCGAGGCGCCCTGGTTCGAAGCTGAGCTGACAGCGCATCTGGCCGCGCTGAACCTGCATATCTTGGGCGTCGACACACCCATTATCGACGACCAACAACAGCCTTATGACGCGGTTAAGCGTCTATTTAAGACCAATCCCAAATGCCTGTTGCTCGCCCCTTTAACCCTACCCGAGCAGGTCGACAGTGGCATTTACGAACTCGATTGTTTGCCTTTGAACATCATTGGGGTCAGCGCAGCCCCGTGTCGTGCAATCCTTGTCCAGACTGAATCCGACGCAGCCGCGACGGTCCAGCAACATGAGTACGAAATCGAGAATTAACCGGCACCGTTGCGTCCGCCACAGAATCCGCGAGCAGCCTACAGGATCGATCACGTGGTGCGCTTAATCGACCTACCCGACTGGGAACAGGCGCATTTTCTGGCGAAAAAGATGCCGCCATTGGGACCGCCAATGTGGGTCAAACTCAGCAAACCGATGGCCGAATTGCGCATTGCGCATTGCGCTACTGGATGAGCTATGGCCCTACCCTGCGCTTCCGATCACCGTCCGGCACCAAACTTGGCGGCCGAATGACACCATCCTATGGGACAACCGCCGAGTTCTGCACCACTGAGATGATTTCGACAACAAGACCCGCCGCCTTATGAAACGCTGCCAAGTACTGGCGCGAGCCTCAAGCGACTAAAAAGCGGCTATAAAGCTCACCTCCGGCTAAAGAACGCTGCTTTAAATCCGATAACTATCACAACGTGGTCTTAAGGGCCGTTAATCAACCGCGATACATCGTCTTTGTAACGAGTGACAGGAAAAACAATGAACTCGCTTTCTGCCGATGAAAAACAAGCGCTTGCAGCCTTTTACGAGCAGGGCTGCAAAAATGACCAGCGCATCCTGCGCTGGATCTGGATCCGCTTCTCAATCGCCGTGTTCCTATTGAGCCTGCGCGGCGTCATGGCCATTCTCGCCCCGGAACAGATGGCACTCTTATTCGCCACCCCCGAGGCTTACTACAACGCCGTGCTCTATCGCTTATGGCTGTTTCTGCCCCTGGCATTACTGTATGCCGTGACTTTTTGGCTACGCAGCTATCTACGAGAAGCCTCTTTGGCGGCAGCGGTTCTGCTTAGCGTGCTGCTGTGGACGGACATTGAATTACACCTGATGCAATACGGCAGCCTAAATGGGCTATGGAGCATGCAAATCGCGCTGCGTCTGAGCTGCATTATGCTGGCAGTAATGAATTTCTTTGCCGCAGCGCGCTTAGAGCATCGCCGTTAGCACCGCCAGCCATGGCAGCTGCAACAGAACAGAGTGCCGCCCGATAGCCGTCTAGTCTGGGCCCGTGAGCAGTCAGAACACTACACCTAGACACTCTTTGGGCAGCCGCATGCTGTACCCTAGGCTCAGCCGGTGTATGTTCGCCGTCACGTAAAGCGCCGGGCTGCCTTCCACCATGGGCGCCAACGACAGTGTCCTTGAAGAGGTCATCGTTACGACTCTGGGTATTGAGCATAGCCTGCAAGACGCGCCCACAGTTCGCAGCAGCCGGCGCCTAACTACGACCACTCGCAGTCGCGTTATCGATCCACACGCCAGCCAAAGCTCCCCAATGCGCGACTTTTTTGACGCGACTGATATCTTCCCATTATGCGTTGGTTAACACGCGCGCGCGTTTCACCATCCACATCGCAGGGATCAATAGAACCAACCAAGGCAGGCTGAACGCCAGTACGCCATTCCAGCCCAAGGTCGCGAGTAGAACACCAGCGCCCAACGATCCGACCGCCTGCCAGCCAAAAATCATAAAATCATTCGCGGCCTGAACTTTAAAGCGTTCAGACGCACGATAAGACTGAGTAAGCAGAGTCGTCCCACCCAGGAATAAGACATTCCACCCCACACCCAACAGCACCATAGAACCAAAGTAATGCATAAGCCTGGGCTCACCCCAGCCAATCAAGACACAGATCAACATCAACACCAAGCCAGCCTGAATAATTCGCATCACCCCAAACCGAGAAATCAGAAACCCGCTAAAAAACGATGGGATGTACATCGCAAGGATGTGGCTCTGCACCACCCACGCCGTATCGTCCAATGAGTGCTGATCCACCTCGTGCATACTTACCGGAGTCGCTGTCATGATCAGACTCATGATCGTATAACCCACCACCGCGGACGCCACCGCCAGAATTACCGCAGGCTGCCGCAACACCTCGCCGAGCGGCCGTTCATCGCCTGCCACCGCATCCGCCTTAATCTCGGTGTCGCGAAAAAACATTAACAACACTAGAAACGCTATCGCCATGAGCACCGCCAGCCCCAAAAACGAGCCAACAAAGTCAGGCAATCCATCCACGAAACTAAATCTACGACCCACTTCCGGACCAAGTATGGCGGCCACGATACCGGCCAACATTAGAATAGACAGACTCTTGGGCACTTCGTCGGGAGCCACAGACTCTGCGACAGCGAACCTAAATTGCTGCAGAAAGGCGATATAGCCGCCAATCAAAAACGCTGCCACGCAGAAAACCACAAACGACTGTTGATAAATGCCCCAGGCCGCAAGTAAAGAGGCCAACACCGATAATCCAGAACCAACGAGAAACCCTAGTCTGCGCCCTACGCGTGCCATCAAAATAGATGCTGGCGCCGTCGTGGTCGCCGTGCCAATAATCATCACTGCCAACGGCAGCGTCATTAAGTTCGCACTTGGTGCAATTTGCGCACCGACTAAGCCGCCCACCAGCACCAATACCGGCGCAGCCGTTTGACCAAAACATTGGGCGGCCAGGAGTACGATCAGAGTGCGATAGGGCTGCAGTGTCACCTTGCTCTCCCTAAAAACCTACACGCTACGTGATATCCGCGAAACTTCCCACAGCTAAACAGCTTGACATTCAGCGCTAACGCACGCGCCGCTGGTTAAGTCATAGCAACGGCACTCGAGGGCTGAATTTTCCAACGCAAACTATCCGCTGCGATCTCACACTGCACGTCCATAAATTCACGGTGCGAGTGCACAGCACCACGCCAAAGCTCTATCCACGCTATCAGCACGCTATGCCGGTCCGCACCCTGTATATTCCGCACTACGTTCAGCCCGGTTTGAGTGAGCAAAACAGAACCATCCGGTCCCGCCTCTAACGAACAGCGATCTCCCATACCCGCCATTATATCGATCAGAAATTTCGCAGCATCGCCAACGCCACCGTCAACCGCGCCGACTTGCTGAGCCATGCGCGGATAATGTTGCAGGCCGGTCAGCCGCGCCGACCGTTGTGCCAGCTCCTGCGCGCGCGATCGACCCAACACTTCGATCAGTGCGCGCATACCGTTGCGGATGAAGTCGACAGCATAATTACGATTGGCCTTAATAAGGCGTGATTCATGCCACTCGCTGCCCGGTGGCGACGGCTGTTGTGTTCGGTCAAAACGCGGCACCGCTGCAGTTGGAGCAAACTGCAACCGCTGCTCTGGTCTAAGGTCATAACCATACTCCTGAAAATAACCGCACAATCCAAACTGACCGGTTACGTCCTCAGAGACACACACAAACCCCAGACGCGGATTATTCAGGCTGACCCCGTTTTGCGCATACCAGCCGTGGAGAAAACCTCGACCGGACTCCTTTGGAATGCCGCAAATCGCAGCCCCCGCAAACATCCAACGCGGATAGCGAAAACGCACCCAGGCTTTTCTGTCCGACTCCTCCATGTACTCGACCGCTACCCCGCCGACGCCGTTGGACAGCACATGATATTTGGCGCAGGCGATAGCGTGGGGCAAGCCCTCTAAACCTAATTTGCCAAAACTGGATAGAAATTTTTCTTCGTGCTGACGGCGAAACAGCCGGAACATCCAGTCATATACTGCAGCGCGGGGCTCTTCCACAGCCACCATCAGTTGTAAACCCAAGAAATATTGGTGATGCAGTTCCGCCTGCGCGACAATAGCATGAGTCTCTGACATCGTAGCTGCCCTCCGTTGATTTCCAAATCAGCCCTGCCGGTATTTTTGACAACATTTTCGTTAAGTAAAATAACTCGATGTCTTAGCTATGCTGGCCGCAGGTTCGTTTTGACATTCATGCCGGAACCCCTAGGATACCCCCCATGGGTATAAGGTTACTCGGCCTCTTTTTATGTTTGTTCGCGCCAATGCTGGCGGCGCGACCTATTTCCTATTCCGGCGGATCGACGCTTATGGGATTCTCCAACTCGATGCAGGATTCTATCTACTATCATTACTCGCCCAGTTATCGATACTCGGTTGGTATCGAAGTGGTCAACGACAAATATACCGACCAAAACTATGTTTATGGGCGCTCAACCTATCTCCTCGACCGCCAAAATACTCAGCATTCACAACGCAATGTATACCTGCAGGCCGGCGTTAGTAGCCACGGCTTAAATCACCATTTTGTGGGTATCCATGGCGATTGGGAAACCCGGCGTTGGTTCAGCGGCTTTGGTCTAAAGCACGTTCAAAATAAATCAGTGCAGTACTCGGAGACGTTCTTGCAGCTAGGTGTCGCTCCGTACTTAGGCGATTACGGCGATCTTCACACCTGGCTTATGCTCAAGAGCAAAAAAGATACACGATTGCTCGGCTGGTCGACCTATCCCGTCTTAAAGTTTTTCAAGGGCAACTTACTGCTGGAAGTCGGTTATGACCCGAAACTCGAGTGGGACTCCCACCTTATGTATCGTTTCTAAAGGAGGCGCAATGCAACACCTACAGGCATTAATCATTTTACTTAGCTTTGCTTGGGGCAGCGTGGCCATCGCTGCACCTGACCACACTAGTGACCACCAGCACCAGCATCAGAATGTCGAGCCTTCTGCGGCCCTGGCATCCAAACGCTATAACGCGTTCATCGAGGATTTGAGTGAATCTAACGTCGCAATCGTCAACGTTCTGGGCATGGTGTGTGACTTCTGTGCCCGCGGAATCGAAAAAACCTTCAAAAAGGACCAGCACGTACGCAAAGTTGACGTCGATCTGGCGAACGGTCAGGTACTCATTGCTTACAGTGTAGATAAAGTGATTGATCAGGTAGAGATCACCGATAAGATTCTCGCCAACGGCCAAAATGTCACGGCAGTTACTGTGGTAAAAATCTAAGCGAATGCGCGCATGAACGATCGCTCAGCAAACATCTTCTCGCTGTTCGCGTCTACCTCAACGCTGATCTGCTGCGCGCTACCGGCGCTATTTGTAACCTTGGGTGCGGGCGCGAGCTTTGCCAGTTTATTAAGCGTATTCCCATTCCTTATCGTGGTGTCGCAGTACAAGGTACAGATCTCCCTCGCAGCACTGGTCATGATCGGCCTGGCGGGTTACATCCACTATCGCACAGCGAGACTGCCCTGCCCAACCGACCCAGAGCTGGGCCGAGCCTGCTTAACGTCTAGAGCGCGCGCGCGCTACGTCTATTATTTTTCCGTATCGTTGTTTATCTTCGCAAGCCTATTCACCTACGTAGTTCCTCGAGTGGTCTGATATGAAACACCCCTGCCATACCCATTTACTCCCGAATATGCGCCGTATCGAGGGCCAGATGCGCGGCATTGCTAAAATGATTGAGGACGAAAAATACTGCATCGACATCTTGAATCAAATTAAAGCGGTGCGGAATTCCCTTGCCACCGTAGAGGGTAAGATTCTCAGCACCCACCTTAAGAGCTGCGTCAAGGATTCACTGAGCAGCACAGATCTTGATGAAAAAGTTGAGGAATTGGTCAAAGCCCTAAAGCGCTGACAGGCCGCTGTGAAAACGCCGCAATTAAAAAAGCAATCATAGTTTCCGCAGAGGCATTATCATGCGATGCTAGTTTTTGACTTGAAGCAAAATCGGAGCGAACGCTATGAGCGAAGAACAAGCAGTTATTGTTGAGCGCCAAGGGCGCGTAATGGTCATCACCCTCAATCGACCCGACGCCATGAACGCCATCAACGGCGCATTATCGAACGGTCTTTGGAGCGCAATTCAGGAACTGGATGCGGACGATTCGTTAGTTGCCGGGGTGATTACGGGCAACGGCCGCGCATTTTGCGCGGGCATGGATCTCAAGGCATTTGCTCGTGGCGAGGACATAGGCCCGCTGAATACGTTTGTCCGTTCGGGCGCAAACAAACCGCTCATTGCCGCAGTAAACGGGTTCGCTCTGGCCGGAGGTTGTGAAATTATGCTGACCTGCGATCTCATCGTTGCCGCGAAAGGCGCGAAAATTGGCATCCGCGAAGTGAAAGTCGGCCTATTTGCCGCTGCTGGCGGCGTGTTCCGCTTGAACGCGCGAGTGGGCTACGCCAAAGCAATGGAAATGGCCTTAACCGGCGAACCGATCAGCGCCGAAGAAGCAATGGATGCCGGGATGCTGAGCGCATTGACCGAGCCCGGCGAGGCACTTGCTGCGGCCATCGCACTGGCCGAGCGCATTGCCGAAAACGCGCCATTGGCGGTAAAAGCCTCTAAATCTCTGGTACGCGCGGCATCAATGGGCATCGAAGAAGACAAACTCTGGGAAATGCAGGTGCCATTACAAAAAGAAGTCTTCGCGTCTAATGACGCCAAAGAGGGCCCCGTGGCGTTCGCCGAAAAACGCGCCCCTAACTGGACTGGGACGTAGCGGGTATCTGCGGCCCGAAAAGCGACGGCGGCAGAAAAACCCACTGAAAGAAGTTCTGTTGTGGAAACACTCGAAGATATTCCAGCTCATCTGCAACCCGCCGTCACCTCTGCCTTGTCCTGGCTTAACGAAGGTCGAGAGACACCGTTTGCTGTTACTGGGCTACTTGGCGCGGAGCGGGTTGACGATGTCGAATCGCCCTTCGAGCTCGGCCTAGTGCTCTGCGATGGAGAATTTTGTAGTCGCGAGCAGATTCGAATTATTCCGGAAGGCTCGTCTTTTCGCTGCGAGTTGGCTGCGCAAGCGCAGCCCGAGATACCGCCATTACTCGATCCTCCCGTCGGCCTGCGGAGTAACTGGTTGGAGGCGCAGCTCGAAAAATTCGAATTTGTGCTGCTACTTTATTATCGCGGGCTATGGTGACCACCCTGCCGCTTCGAGTTGCGAAGCTACGTTAAAAGCGGGGTGCTGGCAGAAATTCGTGCTGCGGGCGGCGAGGTCTTCGGCATTACCAGCGAACCCCAAACTTTAGCCAGCGAAGCGGAGAGCCACTGGGAAACCGGCTTTCCACTGATCGGTGATCCCCATCACGAAATCCGCCAAGATTGCCTCAACCGAGATTGGGTCGACGTTTTTTATAATACGGACCACGGCCACCTAAGAGAGCGTAAATGGGCTTCGCACCCGAAAGGTTATTATCAACCGGCGGTAGTCGCCGCGCACAAGACCGGGCGCGTACTCTACCGCTGGCGCTGCGTACCAAAGTTCAGCAACATGAGCGGTGCCGGAGCTCGACCAGAAGCGCGGTACACTTGGGAAAAAATCTCTGCAGCCCTCGGCGAATCCACTGATGCGGCACCCGACGTCGATCCAATAATGGGTTCCGAAACCCTCAATTGGCCAAGATTTTTGCTGTTGTTATCTGCTCACGGTTGGTTCATAAGGCCTCGAGCCTTCCCACTGCGGCGAGAAGGAGATCCGGACTTAGCCAAACCGGCCGACATGCGCAAACGTATCTACGGGTTTGGAGTATTTTGGTTACTGCTGTTCCTTGTCTTGCCCATTGGCTGGTTTACGGCTGCATTAGCGACGTTTATCGCCGTGGCGACGCCAGGCCACATCGAAATTCATCGGCAGTTCCAAAACAAACCCAACCCACACTGAGTACCGCAAGCGCGCTGACGGGTACAGGGGTCTCTTGCACTCGGTCTTTTGTACTGGAAACTCCGGTGTTAAAGCACCGGCGGTAACAGATACGCATCCAAAACGCCGAAAGGTCCAAGCACGCGTTCCACTGCCGCTCGATCAGCTGCCGGTAACGCTTCGATTTCGTTACGAATGTGGCAACGCGACACTTCGCTGTATTTCAGCGAGCGCATGCTCACCAGACCTTCGCCTAGATCCACTTCGCACCATTTCTCTCCTGCAGCTAGGGCCTGTCGCGACACCACTAGAAACTGATGATAGGTCTGCAGCATGTGCTCAAAAAGCGGGGTTAGTGTGGTCGGCAATTCATCATTCGGCAGATACTGCCCGCCATCGGATCGCTCTTGAAACAGGCGTTCCATGATTGCCAGCAACGCCGGAGAGCTCGCTTCGACCCAACTTCTAGGCTCGGGATCCGCAGCCATATGCGCCTTGAAAAGCCCGGAGAACGTAAAATCGCCGAGACTCGCCCGATCGCCCAACAAGAATCGATGCTGCTGATAGTGGGTGTTCACATGCACCATCAGGGCCTGAAAATCTGCCTTCACGGCCGCCGCCTGATCCGGCCCACAACCGCGATTCGCGCACGCGCGCAGACCAAAATTGTCGCGCACCGTAGTAATCATCTGCGCAGCGGTGGCACGCTCCGCATCGGTGAGTCCTTCGTGCACAAACTTGCCCACCGAATTGGCATAGAAGCTTAGTGCAACGTGTTCAATATTATCCGGGTAACACCAGCGGCTGCTGATGGCATAGCGCCCAAACCATTCGTCAGCCCAATCCTCCAGTAGATGCGCGGCAATCCGCTGCACTGGCGTTGCTGGCATTATCGGCCGCTCCGGATACTTAGCATTAAGCATTAAGCCAATGGGTGTTGTGTCGTGAATAAACCAGCCTTCTGGCGTTTGCAAACCGGGGATAAAGTGCGTACCGAGCCGCCCCTCTACCTCAGCTCTATTGGTTTCAGTTTTCAAACAGAACTCATAGTCAACATCCAGATAGTTGAGCATCGCCTCTAACTTGCGCGTGAACAGACTGTGCTCACCACCCCACAAAATATACTGTCCATTGAACATTCACTTCACTCCTCTAAATCGCGAGACGTTTGCTACAAGCCAAGGCCGCTGGTGATCGCCCTATTTACTCGGCATCCGCGGCCGATCACCAATAGTACCGCGCTCGATAAGTTGGTCATATTGTTGCTCAGATATACCCAACTCCCCGACCAGCACCTCGTGATTGTGCTGACCGAGAGTCGGCGCCGGCGACTTAATCTGCAAAGCGCGACCATTGACACGAAACGCCGCTGAGGGGTTGGGCTGATTCCCTACAACCGCGCGTTGCATCCACTGCCAGTGGTTTTCCGACTGCAAGTGTGGATCATCGAGCAATGTGCTCGCCTTGTTAGTGGCAGCAGCTGGAATGCGCACGCTCTGCAGCCTATACATGAGGTCCCGGCCGTTCTGATTCGCGGTCCATGCAGCAATGCTGCGGTCCAATTCTTCGGTCTGCGCAAAACGATCGTCAAATGCGTCCAGATGCGGCGCGGCGGCGGCGCGCAACGACTGCCACTGATCGTTATTAAAGACCTGAATAACCAGCCACTCATCCTCTCCAGCACACGGATAAACACCGTGGGGGCTGATTTCGTCATGCCGATTGCCGGTTCGTACCGGCAATGATTGGGTCGCCGAATAAGTCATGATGCCGTGAGACGCCAGCGGGAATAAGCCCTCCACCTGAGACACATCAACAAACTGGCCCTCGCCACAACGAGCTTGATGGCGCAACGCGACCAAAAGTGCGGCCGCGCCATTCAGACCGCCCACAGCGTCGCCATAAGCCACGTGTTGCATCGTTGGCGGATCTTGCTCAAGTCCGTTCAGATGCGGCAGCCCAGACGCCTGTTCTACGGTAGAACCATAGGCACGAAAATTAGCCCAAGGCCCAGTGGAGCCAAAGGCCGGCATCGACATCAAAATAATTTTGTCGTTTACCGCTTTAAAAATGTCATAGCTGAGGTTGAGTTTCGGCAGTACCGCGCCAGAAAAATTTTCTACCACCGCATGCGCCGAGGCCACAAGGCGCAATAACAGATCGCGTCCGGTCGCATCCTCCAGATCGAGCGTTATAGCGCGCTTGTTTCTGTTAACCATATTAAACGCAGATGATTTCTCCGCTCCATCGTCCGCAATCCATTCTGGTGTTGCCTCCCAACTCCGCCACCAATCAAAGCGTTCACAGCTTTCCACCTTGATCACATCTGCGCCCATATCGGCTAATTGACGACAAGCCAACGGTCCGGCCCAACCCATGCTCAGATCGATAATCCGAATCCCCTGTAGCGATTGTTCAATCATTACCGGTGAATTCATCGGTATGGGCACCAAGCGACGCAACTGCACCGCCTAACCTCGGCGGCGTCTGAAACAGACGAAAAGGAATTGTCGGCGCCTGCAGCGCTGTCCCGTCTGCAAAATCGACCTGAGCAAAAGCCTGACGGTGAACAAATTGATCGACTTGAAAAAGCTCCTCCATGGTCGGCACTCGAGCCAACGGCACCCCGGCATTCTGGGCCCGATAAAAAAGCTCCTCAGATGACAGCTGCAACAACTTTTCGCAGATCAATGGCTCTAATAGATCGACGCTCTCGAGTCGCCCCACCGCGCTTTGAAACAGGTCGACGTCGCTGAATTCAGTGAGCTCTAGGAGTTCGCAAAACGTGCGCCATTGACCCGGGGTTAGAACGGTCAATCCGATCCATCCATCTCTACAGGGAAATACCCCTAGCGGATAGGTTGGTGGAAATCGGTTAATCCCCAGCCGCTCACCCTCCAGACCCGTGTTGTAAGCAGTTATCGCGCCAACCTCAGTGAAACACAACATGGCCTCAAAAATGCTGGTATGCATACGTAGAGATGGCGCTGATGGGTTTAACTCTTGCGCCAGCACCTGACCCATAGCCCCCACAAATGCCGTCATACCGCCAACAATCTGCGCCTGATAACCCGTGGGAATCAGTGGCGGCCCCTCCGGGTGCCCGATGGTCCGAAGCATGCCATTCAATGCAAAGCACTGGGCATCAGTACCAATAAACTCCGCATAGGGACCGCTCTCTCCATACCAGGAGATATCCATGCGTAGCCGGGTATCCTCAGGCGTATCGGCGAGGCCAGCGCTTAAAACCAAGTCCGCTTGGCTGAGAATTTTCGCCAAAGCTGAGTCGGACAAACAATCTAACCTAACGCTTTTTTTATCTGCGTTAAGATAGCCATGCATCGCGCTATCGCGTGAAGCGCCCAAGGTGAAAGGCGGCAGTTGTCGTGTTGCAAAGCCCTGTTCGGTTTCAAGATTAATTACCGTAGCGCCATAGTCCGCAAACAACTTTGCGCAATACGTGGTGGACACTGAACCACCCATGTCCACGACCAGCGCACCCGCTAACGCCTCTAACATCGCTCAGACCTGCGGATTACCGCAGTAGCGATATTCATGACACCAGCTCTCGGCGGTAGTGTTTCGACGATACCCAAAAATGCACAACCCCCCAGCCCATCACGCTAATTCCAGCGACCACTTAAAGAAAGCTAACTGCATACAACTGATAAACGAGCCCGTGTATCATGTCTACTAGCTCACGCATGCGAACCGGTCATAGAACTCGGCGTAACTGTCGAAAGTAAACGCCAGAGCAGCCTTACTGATATCAGCATCAGCGGCGATGGTGTCAAAGGCATGAAAGCATTTCTCAAATACTGCAAACCGCACCTCGACACCAGCATCTTGCAGCGCGCGCACATAGTTTTGAGTCTCCCAATAAAACGGCTCCAACGTCCCCACAAATGTAATCGTTGGCGGAAATGCCTCGTAATTATCATTACGCGCCGCAGCTGCGTACGCTGGAATGTTGCAAGCGTCCTGCTGCAGGCCCCAAAGATAAGCATTCCAGCCAATACGATTGGTCTGCGTATTCCATACAGGTACGTCGATTTCCCGAGACGCGTCATCGGGTTGTCGGTCATCAATCATCGGGTATATTGGCATCTGAAAAGCGATATTCACGTCTCCGGTGTCTCGCGCTTTCAGCGTAACCGCCGCAGCTAGACCTCCACCGGCGCTATGACCCGCGATAATGACTCGGTCGGGATCTACAGCCAATTCGGCGGCATTATTTTTCGCCCAGATCAGGGCCTCGTAACAATCATTGAACGCTGCTGGATACGGTTCGGTATAAGCCTTGCGGTAATCCGGCGCAACGACAACGCAGGGCCTCGTGTTGATAAAACGCTCGATCAGGTCGACCGACATCTCCGGATTACCCAAAATGTAGCCGCCGCCATGGACATACAGCAGCAACGGCAGCGCACCTTCATACTGTTGCGGCTTGTAGACGCGAGCGCGGATCTGCCAGCGTCCGTCACTGCTTGGAATGTACACTTCATCACAATGCAAACCCTGCCTATCCTTGCCGGCAACCAAACGTTTGAGCAACCAATTCACGAGCTTGGTCAGCCACTTGTACTTAATCAGGGTCTCAAACCGACTGACACGGCTGTGGTATGGCCGCAGATCAGCATGCAGCATGTCACGGGTCACTTTCATTCGCTCAATTCCAATTTTTCGTTCATTGGCAGGGCGTTACGCCCCCAAATTGTTCGCTCCGCTGAGTACCCAGCGCGCAGTCATTTTCTGCGTCACCAGCCCAAGGTGCCGGGATCCCCTTTGAATGGGCCAACCACCTCCGGCGTGATCCAGCCGCCATAAAAATCTCCGTCTTGCGCCTGAACTCGCTCGCCATCAACGAAACAATCGGCTAACGAGGCATAAAACGAATACCACCCGTCAATGGGCATAAATCGATCTGACGGGTTGTCATAACGCCACGCTAGCCTGATGTCGCGATGCGAAAAATACGACGCTCGCCCTTTCCATTCGCAAAAACTCGAGCCCTCGACAGCAATCAGTGGCTCGAGGATGGATTCTGGCGCCAAATAGAAAGTCGGCGGACTGGCCGTTTCTAATACCCTGAAGCTGCTGTTGCTGCGGGCGATCAACGCACCGTCTTTGGCCCTTACTTCGATCGTTCTATTGTCGGCCATCAACTCCGGCGGTCTGGGATAGTCCCATACCGACTCCTGGCCGGCGGCAGGGCTGATCGCGAAAGGCGGGCGTTCTTGGCCCTTATATTTCCACATAGCCACAGTCCTCTTTTTTCTCGGAAAATTAAAAATTTGATCCGATCGACTTTTAGATTAGAGGCATCCGTGCTTTTTGTAACGTCCTTTTCACGCCGAACCCACCCGCTTCGGAGCATGCTCCGCAACGGTTATTGCGTCGAGTAAAATTATGTCGATGTCATTCGGGCGAATCCTTCTAGGCGCCTCAGCGTTGATCTTCATCGCCTATGGAACAATTTGCTTGTTTGACCCGAACGTGCCGGCAGGCTTTACCGGGTTAGAGGTGCCTACCGGTGACGCTTTCGCCGAGGTCGCTGGCATGTATGGCGGCCTGCAAACAGGTATCGGTTTGTTTTGCCTACTCGCATTTTTCAACCGTGAATTTTACCGATCAGGATTGATGGCACTGGGCCTGACAATGGGGGCACTCGCCATGGCCCGCATGATCGCTATTTTGGCGACGGTACAGCCTGTCACCGCTTATTCCCACGCCGCGTTCGGTTATGAGCTTGTAACGGCGGCCCTTGCATTCCTCGCCCTCTCGAGAACACCCTATGACTCAACATGAGTATATTTTCATTGCGGTGTCGATCATTTTGGGTCTGGCGATTACCCGCATGCTGCGCTCCCTTACAGCCTTGATTAGAGCTCGCGAGCACGTGGTCTTTCACTGGTCATCGGCGATCTGGGCCTTCAGTGTAATGCTCTATATTCTGCACCTCTGGTGGATCGGTTGGGGCTTGCGGGTCATCGAAGAATGGGCCTTCCTTGATTTCATAATTTTAGTGTTCGGTTCTTCATGCATATACGGTGCGGCGGAAATGGCCTTAACTAATCCAGAGGGCGAACCTCTTAACATGCTCCAAGAGAGCCAAAACTTTGGCCGCCTCTCTGCTTTTTCTATGCTGCTGTATTTTTTCGTTGGACCGTACGTCAATATCGCAATGTATAAACACGCAGTGCTGCCGTCGTTGATAATACCTTCGCTGGGTATGGCGCTCATGGCTTTGGTGATCAGCACGCCGCAGCGTTTTCCGCTTTGGTCGTTATTTTTTCTGGCCTACTCGGTGGGCGTTATAGTTTTGACGGTATAGCGTTAGGCGAACAGCAGCAGCAACCGACTCGGAATGAGCAAATTCAGGCCTGCACCTTCAGCGACGGCGCATAACGACGCAGTTGCTCGACCACAAGCGCGCCAAGTGCCACTTCATCTTCTGCGTGTTCCGCACAGACTTTTAAGTTAAACAGCCGGCAACCAGACTCGATGTATGGCGCCAGTTGTTCGGCTACCTCAGCCGGCGTGCCGGATGGGGTGTAACGCTCAAATTTTTCGAAGGGTATGTGATAGAACCCTTCCATACCGGCTTTTACCGCTGCATAGGCTTTCTTCGAATCCTTCAGATCAACCCCAACCCACGGTTGATAGCCATGGCACCAGGGCACCGCATTGCGCCCCAAAACCTGCGCTTCTCGCTGCACGATATCGACCGCGTCGGAGAATCGCTTGGACGAGCACCACACGCCGATCCAACCTTCACTATATTTTGCTGCTCTAGTCAGCGCCGCATCTGAGCGACCGCCAACTAAAATCGGGATCGGCTGACGCGGCCTCGGTTTGATGATGGCGTCGGTGACCTCAAATTCACGGCCGGCAAAGCTGACTGGACCGCCCGCCAACAATCCTTTTATGATCTCCAGCGATTCGTTTGCACGAACACCCCGCCGACGCGGATCGACGCCACAGACCTCGGACTCGTGACGGTCCTCACCCCCTATACCGACGCCAAAAATCATCCGTCCGGGCGCTATCCTCGCCATGCTGGCTAACTGTCTCGCGACTGGCAAAGGGTGACGCAGCGGTAACAGATAGATACTGATCATCACCCCTATATCCGGGTTTAACTGTGACAACGACGCCACCTCAACGAAGCCGTCTGTACCCGAACCATCGCGAAAAGACACATGATCAGCCATGAAAATATGATCGAAACCAGAGTCGACAATCGTGCTCAGCGCCTGCTGACGATCCTGCCATGCCAACGACCAAAGATTACTGGGGGTTGCGAGTCCAAATTTAAGTTCCATAACGACCCTTAATGACGTTTGTCCTAGGTGAATCCCAACTAATGTTTATGCGCAGCCAGCGCATCAGAGTCCAAACGCTTGATCGTCCAGCTCCAGCATGACCCGGCCAGCCAATTCCATGATCGGTTCGCCGACCATCATGTGCTGCGAAGCCACATGCACATCGCGAAAATGGCGCTGCAGACAGGAGGTCTCAAATACCGACGAGCCGCCCATGAGTGTATACATACGATCTATGACGTGAATGGCAGTGGTAACCGCGTGCACCGTTGCCGTACGCATCGCGCAGCGATGTTCCAGCGTGCCAGGCGCAGTCTGCGCGTGCCGCCAGCCTTCGCGAATATTTTCGTAAAACAGCGCATGGGCAGCGCGCAATGAGGTATCCGCTTCGGCAACGTCAATGTGTAGAGAAGCGCGCAGCGACAGCGGCCTACGGCTGCCTTGA
>TARA_B100000963_G_scaffold231597_1_pt1 | contig 19202 bp, 17 predicted proteins | sample TARA_B100000963 | Tara Oceans TARA_B100000963 (sample SAMEA2622097) | marine metagenome | biome: marine biome (ENVO:00000447); feature: surface water layer (ENVO:00002042); material: "saline water (ENVO:00002010), including plankton (ENVO:xxxxxxxx)" | depth 5 m | reverse complement strand
GAACCATCAACTTACGTTATGGTTACCGGTTTGTTTCTTTTACCCGGATGGCGTTGGATTAGGCGACTCCGAGCGAATGGTAAGGAAAGCGAGAAAACCGAAGCCTAACTTGGTTCTCCGCTAACGGATTTGCTAATCCGAAAGTTCGATTAGTTCCTTGAGCGAGTTGAAATGATCGGTTAATCCCGAAGCGCCGTTAAGCTCGCCGATAATCTGATTGAAGGTTTCCTTCTTCTCCACCTGCAGTTGACGAACGCGGTCTTCGATGGTGCCTTTTGTAACCAAGCGGTAAATGAAGGTAGGTTTGATTCGTCCGATTCGGTGCGCTCGATCGATGGCCTGTTCCTCCACAGCGGGATTCCACCAAGGGTCCATAAGAAAAACGTAATCCGCGGATTTGAGAGTGACCCCCAACCCGGCCGCCTTCATGGATGCGAGCATGACAATGGAATCATTTGAATTTTCGAACTGCTCAACGGGTTGAGATCGATTCCTTGTGGAACCGGTAAGTTCCACAATGCTCAGACCGGGTAATTCCAAATCGATTCTTTTCCTAAGGATGTCCAAGAAAGAAGTGAATTGACTGAACACGAGAACCTTCGCACCGGTCGCGGACAAATCAGTTAGTTTTTCGATCAACAAGTCACTTTTGGCTCCTTGAGATGGCAAATGTTCTCTTCCGGGTAGTAAACCCAAGTCGCAACAAGCCTGTCTGAGCCTCGTAAGAAGCGCGAAAATATGGGTGGGGGCGGCTTTCAGCGCATTCTTTAAGCTTTCACCGTGTTCGTTCATAGCGCCTTCAGTAAGCTTGCGATACTCCTTTTTTTGTTCGTCCGTAAGTTGACAGGGGAGTTCGGTCTCCAATTTCGGAGGAAGTTCCTTGGCCACCTCTTTCTTGAGCCTACGCAAGACGAAGGGAGAGACCTGCTTGCGAATTCGAAGATAAGCCTTTTCGGCATCTTCTACGAGGTTTTGTTCGAATTCTTTTCTTCCTCCCAAAAGACCAGGCATAAGGAATCGGAAAATGGTCCATAGATCGATGGCCGAATTTTCAATCGGAGTTCCGGAAAGCGCGATTCTGTAGTCCGATTCGATGGAAAGGCAGGTTTGGGTTATCTTGGCTTTTGGATTTTTAATCAATTGAGCTTCGTCCAAGATTGCATAGCGAAAGGAATGATTGTCCAGCAAATGGCGATGTCTTCTAAGTTGAGTGTAACTGGCAACCCAAAGACAGGGAGATTCTTCCACGCCGAAAATCTCGTCTTTTGAAAGTATTTTTATTGCTGTTCGGGGAAACCTTTCCTTGGCCTCTCTGACCCAGACAGGTACGACGGAAGCGGGACAAATGACAAGGTCCGATGACTCCCTTTTTTTATTTGCCTCGAGCAAGGCTAAGGTTTGAACGGTTTTACCGAGCCCCATTTCATCCGCAAGGAGTCCGTGACAGCCAAGCCCATGGAGAGCATGCAAATGAGCAACCCCCTTTTTTTGATAGGGTCTGAGAAAAGAAAATTTCTTCGCAACGCCATTGGTATCGAGTTGACGAATGGAAGATTCCCAACTTGCAAGTTTTCCATCCGAACGAGTACGAAGGTATTTTCGGGCAAAGAGTGAGAAAAGCATGTACCGAGGCCAGTTCGTGCGTTTCACGTCTCCTCGGTTTCTTTGCCACCATTCGAAGTCATCCACTTGTTTTTGATCCAATCGAACCAAGCCGTGTCCTCTTATGAAAGTGGCTCCATGGCGAGCTTTGCTAATTTTACGACTATGCTCCCTGCCAAGTCGATGAGAACCAAGTTGAAAGTTTTCTCGCAAGGACATGGATGAGTCATCTCTACTTCTCGCTTCAATTTCCCATTGAAGCGTTCTTTGGCCATGTTTCAAGAGATGGGCATCCCCGTTGTAACGGACGAAAAATGAACTTTCCCATTTCGGTAAGGATTCTTGAGAAAGATTGGCCACTTTGTCCCAATCCGTGAGTTTGAACGATCCCTTTGACTTTTCGAAAACGAATCCAAGTTCGCTCGCCTCGGCGACAAATCGCATCAGCGAAGGTCGATCGGCATTCTCGGTTTCCACTTTTGCCCCATAAGCGGGGATTTCTCCTCCGGCTGCGGATTGCCAGCACGGAGTAGCGGTTAGCCCTTGGTTCGGAGATACCTCAATGGAGATTACCAATTTTAACTCGGACGAATCATTTTCGGTTTCTTCGGTCTCAGTTTCTTCGCTCTCGGTTTCCTCTTCTTCCTCCTCAAGTGACGTTCCCAATAAGGGATCTTCCTCATGGATTTCAGCGATTAACTCCTCGATTTCATATAAGCCGGCAGTGGCAAGGACCGTGCCGAAATCCTCATCTTCAAGTGAAGTTCGAATGAGTGGGGCGTTTTCCTTCCATTCCAAGACGGAGTAGGATTCCTCGCGGTTGACTTTTTTTACCATGATCGCCTGATCATTTTGTAAGTCAATTGCAGTGAGTTGACCTTCTCGGTAGTATTGACGGGCTTGGATCAGCAAATCCTCACGAATGTTCTTTTCCCAATCGCATGAGGACAATTTGAGTAACCAAGCTTCCACGGCTTCTCGTGTGAAAGTGCGGGAAGGTCCGTTGGATATCATATGGGCCAAGAGGTTAGTTCGATACTTCCAAGGTTATCTTTTCCCATTTGCATGGTGCAAGTGGAAAGCGTTGATTTAAGTTGAAAGTTATCAACGTCGATCCCGCGAAAGGATCGAAAACTTAAGAGCCGCTTAAAGCCCAGGAGTATACTTCCCGGTATTCTTCGGCAGCGCATTCCCATGAGCAAGGGAAGTTGAGCGCATTTTTTTGAACTTCAGAGTACAACTTCCGATTGTGGAACAGATGAATGGCTTTGTTAATAACTTCAAGCAAGGCTTCCGGTTCAGACCTTTCGAAAAGAAATCCGTTTGCTGAATTTTGAGATTTGCCAACGGGTTGGACGGTATCGGCCAATCCGCCGGTCTTTCGGCATATGGGAACGGAACCATACCTCATGGCGTATTGTTGAGCTAACCCGCAAGGCTCGAATCTACTTGGCATAATAAAAAAATCAGTTCCTGCAAAAATTCTTCTAGCCAATGCATCGTCGAAGCCAATGAATGCGGCCAAGCGATCCGGAAATTCTTTGGCAATCTTAAGAAAGGCGTTTTCTTCGGTTTTTGAGCCACTCCCTAAGATTACGAATTGAGCTTTGGTTTCGTTGAGTAAAGCCGAAAGGATTTCCAAAAGCAAATCCAGACCCTTTTGTTTGTATAATCTTGAAACCACTCCAAACAAAGGGACTTCCGATTGAATGGGAAGATTCATTTCCCGAAGAAGATCAATCTTACATGCTGTTTTACCAGCGGAAGGATCTTGCGGGTCAATTGGGGTAGCCAAGGAATTGTCAAACTGCGGATTCCAACTGTCCTGATCAATCCCATTTAGAATTCCAACCAAATCAGCGCCTCTGTATTTCAGGGACTCTTCAAGCCCATTGCCGAATTCCTCCGTTCTGATTTCTTGGGCGTAGGTAGGGCTGACCGTAGTGATCTTATCCGCATGCTGAATTCCTGACTTCAGCAGGTTCATCTCACCGAAACGATCGAAACTCGAACCCCAGTAGTCCGGTGGCAAACCGGAACCGACAAAATCCTCATAGGTTCCCTTCCCTTGGTGCTCGAGGTTGTGAATCGTAAGGACGGAGGCTTGCTTTCCTTTCCCGGTATCCCTTGCATTCAAAAATGCGCAAACGGGAGCAGCCATCCAATCATGGGCATGGAAGACGTCAGGCCTCCATCCGGTGATTGATTCGATGAACATTGCGCTTTCGCAGAGTCCGAAAACCCTGGATGGGTTGTCCTTGTAGTCACCTTGGTTGTCCGCATAGATACCCGGGCGGTCATACAGGAAATCATTCTCCAAAAAGTAGACGGGCACCTCACTTTCAGGCAATCTGGTCTCTGCTAATTTAGCGTGAAGCAGTCTTTTCCTTCCGCCAATTTGGAAAGTATCCTCAAAGTAAGTGACGTCTCGAGTTTTGCAGCAACGGTGAAGCGGACAAAGAATCCTTACGTCGAGATTTAGGTTTTTGAGAGCAATCGGCAGACTGCCAACCACGTCCCCCAGTCCGCCCGTGCGAACGAGTGGGCTTACTTCCGGGCTTACGAATAGGATGTTCATTTCAGTTTTGGGCAAGAAACCTAAATTGCCTTAGATTGCATAATAGCAAGAATTGGTAAATGGAAATAAACTTTTGAAATGGATTCCTTGCTTGCGAACAAACGGGGTTCGGATTAACAAAATCAGTGAGTTCATCCTAACCTTTGAACACTTCCAAAATCATCCATAAATGTCGGAAAAGAATATAGAATTCGAATCGGAGAGGCATCTTCATAAATTGTATCTGGAATCTCCCGGCAATTTACTTTTGGCAGAAAAAAAACTGGGAGTTCGTATTTTGGCGCGTGGTAATTCTTTGAAGATTTCGGGAGATGAAGAAAATTTGTCAGTCGCTGAGGACTTTTTTGATCTTCTAGTTCTTGGTCGAGATCAGGGATTCTTGGGTGGCAAAACGGATTTCGTCCGTTTTTTAGATAAGGTTTCCAAAGGAAAGAAGCATGAATTGAGGAATCTATTGGAGAATCCGCTCATTCTTAAAATCCGGAAAAGCTCGGTCGTTCCCAGGAATTTGGGCCAACGCCGATTTTTGGATTTGATCCTTGGTAATGATCTAGTCTTTGGAATCGGACCTGCCGGAACGGGCAAGACCTTCCTAGCAATGATAGCCGCTCTTCACGCTTTGTTGGAGGGCGAAGTTCAAAAAATCGTTCTTGCCCGTCCAGCCGTGGAAGCGGGAGAGGCTTTGGGCTTTCTGCCCGGCGATTTGGAAGAGAAACTCTTACCATACCTGCGACCACTGTATGATGCAATGGATGAAGTCCTCGGTCCAGTGGAAGCCCGTAAACTTGTTGAAACGGGAGTGGTCGAGATTGCCCCTCTCGCTTACATGCGAGGAAGAACCCTCGGCAAATGCTTTGCCTTGTTGGACGAAGCCCAGAACACGACGCGATCTCAAATGATGATGTTTCTCACTCGTTTGGGTGAAGGGAGTAAAATGGTGGTTACGGGAGACGTCACGCAAGTGGATCTTCCGCCGAAGCAAAGTTCCGGTTTGGTTGAAGCAAAAAAAATATTGTCCTCCGTACATGGAATTCATTTTCATGAATTTGATCATGATGACGTGGTTCGACATCCACTCGTAAGCGCGATCATTTCAGCTTATGAGCAGCCCAATAGCTAGTTCTTGACCCAAAGGCCCTAAATTTGAGATAATTGTTCTCTTCATGGTTTCAGAAGAAAGCAGAAATACGCGTCGCAAGAATGGTCGTTCACGCATGCGTCGCCGATTGGATGAGGATGCAACGGAGATGGATGATTCTCAACTCTCTCGTTGGGGCAGACTTTGGGAAAAAGGAGCCAAGCAGGCAATTCTTAGCATTCTGTTTGCAGTTTCGGTCGTATTCATATGCTTCGTCGGACAAGATCCTCCTGGGCTGAGAACTTTGGGAGAGGTTGCTCCTGAAAACATTTACTCGGATCGAACCTTCAATTACTTGAGTGACGTACGAAGAAGGGAAGCCGAAGAGTGGATTCGAAGTAGTACACCGAGAGAATTTTCCCGCAACTTCTCGGGAGAGGAAGGTTTTTCAAAGGCACTGATCAGGTTGGAAGAAGGCTTGTTGGCTATTGAATCGATGCAAGATTCGTCCGCAGAAGCCGCCCGTCTTTCCTTGATTGAGGAATTGGATAAGAACTTCCAGCTACCCTTATCGGCAGACGACTTGAAGAACTTCGCCCATTGGCGTGATTTCCCTGAAGGAGAAAACTTGTTCTCCATAATCAGTCGGATTCTTGGTCATTTGCATTTGGTGGGAGTGGTAAAGTTTCCTTCCACGGATCAGAAATTCATCGCCGAATCGAATGCCACGGGCCAAATTGATAATTTGATGGTCCGCTTGACCGGTCGTTTGATCGTCCTGAGCGGTTTGGAGGATGGATTTCGTTTTTTTATCAATCCCGAGGAGCTAGAGGAACAATATTCCGCTTTGGCCAACCATCTTGCCGACCTGCGAAATCACCTTGAAGAAGGTGGTGCTTTTGCCGAAGAAGGCCTTTTGCTTAAGGATCTGATTGAATCTGCCGATGCCAACGCATCCTTTTCGGCTCAGGAGTTTCGTAATGACCTCGCTTCCAATTTTGCCGATTTGGCGAAATTGGGTTTGCATTTGCGTACCATTGACCGAGTTGCCACCACTGCAGCCCAAGAGCGCGCAATTGGGGAAATGGATCAGCCGATCGTTTCGGTTCAGGAGGGAGATTTGATTCTCAAGAAAGGGATTAGGGTAACGGAGGCGGACCTAGAAAAGTACAGCAAATACCTAAATCTAACCACGGAAGACAGAAACCTATTGCCCAAAAGAATATTCGTTACCTTTGGGACTTTTGTCTTTGCGTTCGTGTATATCAGTTTGATTCTTCCTAACTTTTGGAGAGACACTGCTCGTTCCAGCATCGTCGCGGTCGTAATTTTGGTGAATTTGTCGATTTCTCGATTTGTTCTCGAACTAGGTGGAACAGAATTGTTCGGGGGAAATGCCTTACTCGTTGGTTTGTTACCTTATCTGTTACCAGTTTCCTTCGCCTCCATGGTCGTCATGATCACCGTTGGTCCGCGTATGGCCACGCTTACGGCCCTTATGACGAGTATCTTCCACTCCACTATGCAAAATGCCGGAATCGAATCTCTTTCAGTCGCCTTGAGTTCGGCTCTGGTGGGAGCATTTTTCTGTCGTGAGGTGCGACTGCGTGGCAGTGCCCTGAAGGCCGGAGCTTTTGCGGGTTTGACGGGAGCCATTATGGCTTTGGGCATAGGAGTCGCATCGGGAAGTGGAGGGGTGGCTTCGGCGAATCACGCGCTGGCTTCTCTCATGATCGGAGTTTTTACAGGAGCACTGGTCCTTGGAGCCATGCCTTTGATTGAGAATGGTTTCAAGGTTGCCACGGATGCGACTTTGTTCGAATTGACCGATTTCAATCATCCTTTGCTCAGGCAAATGCAGGTCGACGCTCCCGGCACTTATCATCATAGTCTGATGGTCGCGAACTTGTCTGAGAACGCCGCAGTTGCGGTGGGAGCCAACCCCATCATGTGCAGAGCTTGTTCCCTGTTCCACGACATCGGCAAAATGGCCCAACCGAACTATTTCACCGAGAACCAAGGCGAATTCGGGAATCCTCACAACCGGAGGGATCCGGCCATGAGCGCGCTCATCATCAAAAGTCACGTCAAGGAAGGGATAGAGATGGCTCGCGAACAACGATTGCCGAAAGTGATCCGGGACGTGATTCGGCAGCATCATGGAACCACGCTGGTCAAATATTTTTATCATGAAGCCAAAAAAAGGAGCAGGCAGGAGACCCTTCCTTATGGGGAGAGCGAAGACAAGGGTCCCGACGAATCCACCTATCGATACGATGGTCCCAAGCCGCGCTTCAAGGAAAGCGCAATTATTTTCTTTGCCGATTCCGTCGAGGCTGCCGCTCGAAGTTTGCCTAAAGTCACTCAACACAGTGTCGAGGAATTGCTGGAGGGGATTTTTCAGGACCGGCTTGAGGATGGTCAACTCGACGAATGCCCATTGACGCTTGAGGAAGTCTCGAAAATCAAGAAAAGCTTCATCAAAACGACTCTCAATATGCTGCATACTCGAATTGAATATCCGGATGACGAGAAGAAAGCCAAGGGAGTGGGCGATTCCCATTCACCGTTCAAAAGCTAATTGACCCTTGAGCTAAGATGGTTTCGACACTAACGATCGAAGTCTCCAACCATTACCCTCGGTTGGAATTTGAGGAAAAGAGGCTGAAGGATTTTTTTGAAGTGATTTTCTCTTTGCACAGACATAATTCTTCCGGAGTTTTGTCTGTTGTTTTTTTGGAGAGGGAGCATCATTCTCAAATTCACGGCGAATTTCTAAAGGATTTTCGCCCTACGGACGTAATCACTTTCCCCGCGGATGAAACCAATGATATGGCGGGAGAGATTTGCGTGTCCGTGGACCAGGCAATCGAAGAGTCAAATCGGCTAAAGGTTTCCTTGCAAGAGGAGTTGAGCCTATATTTGATCCACGGATGGCTCCATTTGCTTGGCTTTGATGACATTGAGGAAGAGGACAGAAAAATCATGAGAAGAGAAGAATCACGGGTAATGGACTTGATTGGGCAATCAAAGGCATGGCCCGATTTTCTTCTCGCTAGCGATCCTTCCTCAGAATAGCCAAGAGATCGTGCCAAGCTCCAAATCAACTAGTTTTACCCGTAAGTTCCGTAACGCCTTTCTTACTGGCTTGCTTATTTTCCTTCCTCTTGGGACTACGATTTTCGTTCTGAACTTTCTCTTGAATCTATTCAAGGCTCCAGCTACGCGTTTGGCCTTCGAATTAGGTTTGCGGGAGGACCGATTGTTTTTCGGTGTGGAAACGCTTTTGGCCGTGGTTGGTTTATTCGTTGGAATTCTTTCATTGACAGTCCTTGGTTTCCTTTCGAATTACGTTTTGGGTAAATTCTTTATTTCAAGCGCCGAAAAGATTCTTGGTACAGTTCCTTTCCTGAGTACCGTGTACAAGTCCGTAAAGCAAATCGTAGAAACCTTCGGGAAGGAGAATAGAGCTGTCTTTAAGGAGGTTGTGCTGATTGAATACCCCCGTCCGGACTGTTACGTTCTCGGTTTTGTTACGAATGACGCATCGGGAGAAACCGAAGCTATGATCGGCAGGAAGCTCACAAACGTTTTTGTTCCCACCACGCCCAATCCAACCAGTGGTTTTTTGCTTTTGCTTCCTCGTGAAGACTTATATCGACTCGATATGTCCGTGGGAGATGGGATGAAGATGTTGATTTCCGGCGGGGCGGTTATTCCGCCCAAGTCGGCAAAGCGAAGACGCCGCCGGCGAAGAGGGCAAAAGAAAAACGTTGTCAAGAAAGCTACGTCTCCGTCAAAGGATCCAGCCGGAGAAAGTTCCAGGGCTCGTCCATCCGACCAGGATAGGACGAATTGAATCTTCGGTTTTCAATGGCTTTCCCTGCCCAAGAAGTCACGGGAACAATCCTTTATCGAATCGAAACGGGGGAGCGCCATTTAAGGTTTATGGTTTTTTCTGCGGCAGGTGGTTTGCAACCCGTTCTTATGCGAAAGGTGCGCAAGCGCAGGGCGGCTCCGCTTCCCGATCTTTTTGATGAGGTCGAGTTTGCCTTGCAGGTCGGAAAGACAAGTGGGATCCCTTTCGTCAGGGAGCATCGCGTTTTGCGTAAGCGAACTCAACTTTCCTCAAAGCACGAACGCTTTGTCGCAGCATCAGGAATTGCCAAATTTTATCTTGATAACGGTTCCCATCTTTTGGAGCCTGAGAAATTCGCTCATCTTCTGGTATCCTCTCTGGATGCATTGAAAGAAGGTGGGAATTGCCTGGTGGTGCGGTTTAAGATGCTTTACGTTTTCGCGAGGGAAGAAGGCTATCCGGTCAAGCAATCCTGGCTTGAGGGAATGGACAAAAACGAGTCGGACTTTGCCCATGGCGTTCTTTTCCGAAAGATTTCGGATCAATCCCCCGAGGAGGAGAGGGTAAGAGCATCAGTGGTTTCCCTTGAGAATTGGTTGGAGTCGGAGACGGTTCTTCTTTGCGGATCATCCTGAGGGTTCCTCTCAACCCTTGCCAAAATTCAATAACTCTTCTATTGAGAAAGAGAGAGGCAGAATATGGGTGTGTTCAATCAAGATTTGAAAATCAATACTAAGGGGAAGGGTACCTATGAAATTACTCATTCGCTTGAGAAAGCTTTGCTTGAGTCAGGTTTGAACGATGGATTGGCAACGGTTTTCGTAAGGCATACCAGTTGCAGTCTTGTTCTTATGGAGAATGCCGATCCTTCGGCACGGGTCGACCTGGAGAGGTTTATGGACGATTTGGTTCCCGAAGACTATCCCCATTTCATTCATACCATGGAAGGTCCCGATGATATGCCCTCGCACATCAAAATGGCTCTTACCCGAACGAGTGAAAACATACCTTTCTCCAATGCCAGACTCCATTTGGGCACTTGGCAGGGACTCTTCCTATGGGAACACCGTACTTCCGCCCATACTCGAAAGCTAACCTTTTCTTTTCAAGGCGTATGAAGAAATTGATTCCCTTACTCTTCCTGTCCTGCTCCTTGGCTTTTCTTTCGCAGTCATGCCAACCCAGCGCTAAGCTCATTGATGAGGAGGAGGATCCGGCATTCGGCAAAGGACGCTCTTTGCTCAAAGTGGGTAAGGAAGACGAGGCTTTGGACCAATTCTTGTCCATAACCCGTAGAATTGTTCAATGCCCGAAATCTCATCTTGAATGCGGTCGATTATTACTGACGTTGGAGGCCCGCAAAGACCCTATTGCGGCAATCTATCACTTTAGAAGATTTCTTTTGCTATCTCCCGATTCTCGGGAATCTTCCAAAGTTCGGCAACTCATAGTCAGCGCGGAGCGAGAGATCATTCGAAAACTTCCCGGAGAACCCTACGGCGGGTATCTGGATGCGCTTGCGTTGAAGGAGGAAAACGAAAAGTTTCGTCGTCAAGTGGCTGATCTGAAGGCCCGGCTAGGCGTGCCTTTGAATGCTCAGGATACATCTGAAACGCCTTCTGTTCCCATTCCAGCAACACCCGTTCTGGCCGCACCCATTTCCGCAAGTCCGGAGCCCGAGCCGGTTCAACCGAGTCTGCGCACCTACGAGGTGCGAGCTGGAGATAGCCTCTATGGAATTAGCAGGAAAATCTACGGAGACTCCTCCCACATCGAGCGAATTTTTCAAGCCAACCGCGACGTCATGAGCAGTAAAAACAGCCTTCGGGTAGGGCAGACTCTTCGCATTCCCCCAATTCCTCGCAATCCCTAGGTTTTTTTGATGGCGTATTTCGATAACAACGCCACCACTCCTCTGGCTGGGACTGTTTTTGAGGCGTTTCAAACAGCGCTTGAAAAGGGCTGGGCAAATCCATCTTCCCCCTATCGGCAAGCTGCTCGGGTCCGTGCGGAAATAAGCCGCGCTCGGGATCAGTTGGCGGCGGCGTTTGGGGTGAATGCGTCCCATCTTACCTTCGTTTCCGGGGCTACGGAGTCAAATAATGCGGTCTTTTCCTATTTTGCCCATAAATCTTCGAACGATTCCAGGGTATTGATTTCTTCGATCGAGCATCCGAGCGTAAGCGCTCCGGCAAAGTGGTACTTCCCCGACCGAGTGGATTTGCTGGAAACCGATGGTAAGGGGATCGTTTCCTTGGAAGCGTTGGAGTCATTCCTTCAGTCCGAAAACAAAACGATTCTTGTTTCGATTATGGCGGCAAGCAATGAAACTGGTGTTCTGCAGCCCTGGCAGGAAGCGGCGAAATTGTGCAGAGCCCATGGCGTTCATTTTCATTGTGATTCCTCGCAATGGATAGGAAAACTTCCTCATAATGACTTTTTGCTATGCTCGAGTTTCGTTTGCAGTGGGCACAAATTCGGAGCCCCAAAAGGGATTGGCTTGTTGGTTGGAGAGGATGCCATGCCTTTTTTCCAGGGAGGCGGACAGGAAGGGGGAAGAAGGGGAGGGACCGAAAGTTATCCCTCTATAGAAGCCATGGCTTGCGCAATGAAAGGAGTCGAAGGGACTGGCCAACTACCCCAAAGAGCCCATTGGAGAGATTCTTTTGAGACCGCTTTGAAATCAGTCCTTCCTCAAGTAAGAATTTTGGGCTGTGAATCTCCAAGGCTTTGGAACACTTCTTGTTTCGTCGCTCCTCAATTTGAAAACCTCCGCTGGGTTGGAAAGCTTGATAAGCTCGGTTTTGAGATTTCAACCGGATCGGCATGCTCAACTGCCAAAGATGAGCTAACACCTTCCGCCTCTGCCTTTTCGCTCACAAGTGAGGAAACCCGCCGAATTCTGCGAGTCAGTTCATACTTCAAAAAAGACCAAAAGGATTGGCAGTCCTTGGCGGATGCCTTTCAATTGGCATTTGACGAATTGAGTGAGGAAGCGTCGGCATCTCCTGTAATTTCTTTCTAATCTCGTGCGTTTGCTTGGCCTCAACCTTGAGAATTTCCGTAACCTGAAGACGGCCAATCTGTCTTTTTCCGGTGATCGTATCTTCTTCATCGGACCCAACGGCCAAGGAAAGACAAATTTACTTGAGGCCATTGGTTTATCCTCAAATTTGCGTTCCTTCAGGAAAAGTGGAATGGATGGATTGGTTCGAGAAAACGCGGAGCGTAGCCAATTGTTCTTTCGTTTTTGCGAAGATGACGGAGAGGAGCATGAGGTGCTTTTGAGTTTCCGTTCGAAAGCGGAGAAAGTTTTGCAAGTGGATGGTGAGAAAATCAAGCGCTTCGGAGATTATTTGGGGAAATTCCCCGCCGTCACCTTATCTTCGAGAGATTTTCGATTGATTCGGGAGGGACCATCCGACCGAAGAAAATGGCTTGATCTTCTCCTTTCTTCCTCAAGCCGCCAATATTTCGAGAACCTTCAAACTTTTCATAGAGCCTTGCGAGGAAGAAATGCATTATTGAAAAAAGGAAGCGGAGAATCGGAACTTTTGGCGTTTGAGCATATCTTATCCGAGGCAACGGTCCCGCTCCAAGCCGCCCGCAAGAACAGCATTCCCATGCTTGCCGATTCGCTTGAGAAACACTATTCTTTTCTTTGTGGCGGAACCGAGAAAGCAAGCCTTCGCTACCATCCTGACTGGCCTGAAATGACCTCCGAAGAAATCCTCGATCGCCTGGCGGAGGATCGCGAACGGGACCGGATCATGGGAATGACGAGACGGGGACCTCATCGAGATGACTTCGTGTTTCTTCTCGAAGATCGCGATGCGCGGAATTACTCTTCCGAAGGGCAGCAGCGAGGATTGGTCTTGGCCATCCGCTTGGCGGAGTATTTTTATCTGAAGGATAGCCTCCGGCGTATCCCACTCTTGCTGGCCGATGACGTTTTGGGAGAGCTGGACCAGGAGAGAAAAGCCAATTTTCGCAAGCTGCTTCCGCCCCAAGCTCAGGTCTTTGCAACCGGCACCGAATTTCCCTCGAAGGATGAGGTGGATATGTGGGAAACCTTTCGAGTTTCAGACGGAACTTTCACCAAAGTCGAAGGCACCCGAAACGGATGAGCATATTTCTTTCGAACAGTAGGGTTCTCATTTCTCAGTTGTATTGCAAATGGAAGTCCTAACTCCAATCCACTGGTGCCTCCTCGGGCTTGGTTCTTTTATCATGGGAATGAGCAAAGGTGGAATTCCCGGCGCCGGCAACCTCACCGTTGCGATTTTTGCTTTGGTTTTGGAAGATGCTCTCGGTCCAGTGGGCGTGCCTTTGTCCGTTGGCTTGCTTCTTCCGGTACTTATTTCCGCCGATTTAACCGCAACGATCGTTTATCGCAGGCATGCCGACTGGAACTATATCGTTCGTTTGCTCCCTTTCTTTCTTGTTGGAACCGCTTTGGGGTGGTGGGTTTTCGACTATTTTCAAGGTGGTGAAGAGCGCGTTCATTTGTTGAAGGTTTTGATTGGAGTCATCTTGCTCAGCATGACGGCGCTCCATTTTTTTCTAAAGTTTAGAAGAAAAAACCAACCGGGCCGTTCGGCAATGGGGGAGGGTGGTGATGGGGTGCCCAAGGGGTCGATCGGCTTAGGCGTTTTGTTTGGCTCACTGGGAGGAGTTGCCACGATGCTGGCCAACGCGGCAGGTCCGATCGCTCAACTCTATCTGTTGGTGATGGGTTTGCCGAAGTACTCGTTTATCGGCACCTCGGCTTGGCTTTTTCTGATCGTTAATCTTTGTAAAGTACCGTTTATGATTGATTTGAAGATTATCACGTTCGATTCCATGACCGTAAGCGCATGGATGTTCATACCGGCTGTATTGGGTGCTTCGACCGCTCCATTTTTAGTCAAGTATTTGAATCAAACTCTTTTCGAAAGATTGATTTGGATCTTTATCGTTCTCGCAGGCTTGCGAATGATTTACTAACCTTTTCTCCGATTCATGAGTAGCAGTCGTTCCAGAAAATTATGGGCCAAGCATTTGAGCGGACAAGGAAAGAAGAGTCCCGACGCAAATCCCAAGACTCTCTTGCGTAAGACACCTTACGAGGGTCGCATACTTGGAATCGATCCGAGCTTGAGAGGCACGGGTCTGGCTATTCTCGAATGCCATGGCTCGAGCCAAAGGCTTTTGCATTCGGAAACCCTTAAACTTTCGACCAAAATTCCATCGATCGATTGTTTGGGCCAGATTCACCAGAGTGTTGCTCAGCTCATTGAATTATGGAAACCGAGACACGTCTCATGCGAAGAAACGATCTACGTACAAAACTTCAAGACTGCTCAGATCATGGGCTCCGCTCGCGGAGCGGCTCTTTCCGCCGCTGCGATCCGAGCTACGCCTGTCTTTGAATATGCTCCCCTGCGGGTCAAGCAAGCCGTCGTTGGGTTTGGTCGGGCAAGCAAGGAACAGATGTCACTGACCTTGGCTCAGATGCTTGGCTTGCCGGTCGCATTACCCTACGATCAAGCGGACGCCTTGGGTTTGGCCTTGTGTCACGCGCTCACTTGGATGCCGGATTGATAGTTTGTTTAAGCCAAAACCTAGTTGCGATCGAATAACGCAGACGGGAGAAGAGGGCGAACTCGATCGGAGCATCCGAATACGGTGACTCCGACGGAAATCCTGTTCATGATCTCACCTAACATTTTCCCCCGGTTCAATCCAAAGTCCGCTCGGTTGAAGGATAAGATTCCCTCAATGACCAAGACGTCTCCATGTTTGCCATCGAATTTTCTTCTGCCTTGTCTTAGATAGCGAATGTTTACCGGAAAGGAGATTTCGGCAACCTGGCCCTTAAGGGAAAGCGTACCGTGTGCATCCGCCTGTAATACCTTCCCTGTCCAATTCGCATTCTTGAGACCGTTCATCCGAAAGGCGACTTTCGGGAACCGAGCGGAATCCAACCAATCCGATTTATGGGCATCTTGGTTGATCTTGCCGTAGCCAAAAAGAAGACTGCGAGCATCCATCAGGGCTTCCCCTTTGGATAAGCTGGGGGATTCGACGGAAAAATCAAAGCTTCCATAAATTTTCGAGAAGGAACCTTTCAAGGATCCACCGCCAAAGCCCGTGGACAGGTTCACTTCCACACGACTTCGTTCACCCAGGGGAGTGAGTTCGAATTGCATGCAAAAAGCGGAGCTTGAAAAACTCATTCCCCAAAAGAACCATGTGATTTTACGATTCATAAAATTACATTTGAGAGTAATCATAGATAGAAGAATGACCTCGCTGTCGAGTACCGTTCAATCGCAACCTTCTCATAAGGTTTGATTTGCATTTGATTTCGATCCTTTCTTTGTAATATCTTGCCCAAAAATGAGAATCGATTATCAATAAGGGGATGATTAATTCTTATTTTAACTCCTTTGGAATTAAATGTATTCTGTCCACAATCACATCGATTGTGGCAACAGCGAAACCCGAAGATTTGGAACCCATGGTGATCGTCGAAACCAGGACGGATCAACCGCTCAGTGAGGCTTCCCCTTGGGTTACGAGAATATCTGGCGAGGATCTTGATCGTAGGCAGATTTATAATTTGGCAGATGCATTACGTTTGGTTCCGGGCATGGCGATCATGAGAACAGGACAAGCTGGGGCTCAAACCTCACTTTTTAGTCGCGGTTCTCAGAGTGATCACGTCAGTTTTTTCTATGCGGGAAGAAAATTAAACGGTGGCTTTTCAGGCACTTACAACCTCGGGCAAATTGCTCTCAACGGAGTTAGAAGTGTAGAGGTTTTGCGTGGTTCCTCCTCCGTACAGTATGGAGCAGAAGGGATCGGAGGTGCTGTTATGATCCGTAGTCAAACCATGCAAAATAGGATGAACTGGGTGATGGAAGTAGGATCCAACCATTCTTTTTTCAATCGGATAAATTCTGGATTCGATGATTCTGGGTGGGAGGGTAGTATCGGTGCTTCCTTGTACGCAACTGACAATGAACAACCGTATTCTCAGTTTGACAGTCAATCTGGTTCTTTTCATTTATCCCGCCAAGTTTTGGAAAACCTAAAATTTGATTTTCTAAGTTTGGGATCTAAGAGTAATGTAAATTATCCGGGGAATGTTAAAAGCTTCTCCTACCCGATTGAAGGACAGTTTCAAGAAATTGAAGAAATCCTCTTATCTCCTGGGGTTCAAATCAAAATAGAGGATTGGAAAGTAAAAGCCTTTTATTGTTTTTCTGCAGACAATCTCATAGGCAAAGACAGCTTCTCAGATACGACCTACGATGCCGACACCAATGCCTTGGATTTTCAGGTTAATGGAGCGGTAACCGATGGTGTGGAAATAGTTTTGGGAGCAAGCTATGAGGAAGAATCCTTTTATAAAAAAGAAAATTCAACAAATATTGTCGATATCAATAAAAAGGCTGATTCAGAAAGCATTTTTGCCCTTTCGACCTTTTCTTATGGGGAAGATTTCTCTCTCGTTTTGGGCACCCGTCATGATAATTTTTCCGATTACGGATCTGCTTCCACTTGGTCGGCTTTGTTGGAGAAAGATTTATTCGAAGATATTACCTTTGTAACAAGGTATTCAACAAGTTTCTCTCCTCCGCAGGCAAATGATCTCTATGGCGTATGGGGTAATCCTGATTTAAAACCGGAGAAAGCCGATTCATGGGAAGTGGGGCTAATTGCCAGTCCAAATGAGATAATGAATTTACGTTTAACCTACTTTGATACCACTTTTGAAGATCTTATAGACTGGAGCGGGTTTACAACTGCCAATGTGGGAACCGCTAGATCGAAAGGGCTAGAAACTTCCTTGGATTTAAATCAAGAAGGCTACTCATCACGACTTTCATTCTCATATCTGGAAGCGGAGAATTCCAGCACGAGCGAGAGGTTATTGCGTCGGCCAAGAATCATGGGTAACCTGGTGGTTCAGCATGCAAATAATGAGCGCACTTTAGGCATCGGGCTCAAATTGATAAACGATATGATGGATATTGATGGGGCCACTTTTTCTACCATTACGGGAGATGATTATGCGATTATGAGATTATTTGGAGATTATCAAATTACTGAAACAATAAAACTAGTTGGAAGAATAGAAAATCTGATGGATGAAAACTATGAGGAAGTGGATGGATACCCTGCACTTGGAAGAGCTATCCATGCTGGATTGAGCTTTAGTTTTTAGTACTATATCACCCGCACTCCGGGCAGGTTCCGTAAAGCATAATCTCGAAGCCTTGGACTTGGAACCCATTGGGTGCTTCGGCTGGCGGGACGTCCTCGGTGGTGTCTTCCAACGCGAATAATTTTTCGCAGGAACGACAGGCAAAGTGGACCTTATCCTCGCCATCCGCCCATTCGTAGCGCGGAGGTTGTCCGGGGTAGTCCACGCCAACCACTTGGTGGCTTTGGGTCAGCGATTTGAGGTGACGGTATGTGGTCGCAATACCCAATTGAGGAATCCGGTCTGACGCCCGTTTATGCACTTCACGAGGCGTAAGGGGGCGACCCGCGTTACGGATGATGTCAAGAACGACTTGACCCTGCTTGGTGTTTCGCTTCATTCCTTTTTTGGAATTGTTGGCAGATTGCCTGATTCAAGGCATGCGAGGGTACGTCTCTTCAAATCCTTCACTTCCCTTTTGATTTCGGAATAAACTTTTTTTTCCATTCGGTCTATGAAAAGAATCCCATTCAAATGGTCCACCTCATGTTGAATGCAACGGGCAAGCAAACCGTCGCATTCAAGCTCATGCTTCACTCCGTCCAAATCTTGGTAAGTGACGCGAATGCATTCGGGGCGAGCTACGTCTCCTCGGATTTCCGGAAATGACAAGCAACCTTCCTCGTAGAAAAACTCATCGGATGGAAGCAATTCGACAACTGGATTCGCCAGGGCCATTGGCATCAGAATGGAAGAGGCCAAACGCTTGCCGTCAAGTATGCAGTTTATGGGATAATCCGGATGTTCGGGAACGTCGACCACGCAAAAGCGAATTGCCTGACCGATCTGTTGAGCCGCCAATCCGATGCCTTCCGCCTCATCCATTGCTTCCAGCATCTGATTGGCAAGAGAGGAAAGGGTTTTGTCGAAGGAAACAATCTCTTTTCCCTTTTGGAGGAGTATGGCTTCGCCGTATTGGGTGATTCGCAAGGACATGGTCTTTGAGCCTTTTCGGTCTATCTGCCTCGGTCGCGTTGTGTGGGTGGTGAGTAAGTGAATAATTATCGTTTGCCTATGAGCGAAATCTCATCAATAACAAAACCATCATTTTGCAGCAGATGGAATCATTAAACAAGAGAAAGTTGGGAAGTGCGATTTTTTTACCGATTTCTCTTGTTTTGGGTGTGTTGGGCTTTGGCTTTCCGGTGTATTTTTCGACCGTTTCTGAAACCGCGCTGAGAGATGTGGGAGAGGGAACCAAATCGATAGAGGAGGAAATCGTCCGTCAGTTTAGACAAAATAATTTGGGTCCCGCGGATATGCTTTTGCCTTTGGCTTCCATTGGCAAAAGAGAAGAATTTTCCAAAGTCATCCGATCAAAAAAGCAGGAGCATCCCGAATTGGCGATTTCCGGAGGAGGCAGCATTTTTGACATGCTCACTTTCAGCGAGTATTTCGGGGGGTTGGATAGGTTCAATTTGAATCGTGGAAGATTTGAGGCATTTTTTGTTTATAACCGAGCCACCACCCGAGGGGATTTAAGGCAACGATTGCAGGAAAACAGTTCAAACGACAACGTATTGGCGGTTTTGAACGCAATTCCCACCGAAGGGCGACCGGGCAACTTTTGGGCTCGGTTGTTGTCCGAACCCAAGATAAGCGCTTTTCCCGGTGTCAAGGTTGCGAAACTCGAAAAATTTCCCTTTTTTCCAAACCGTTCCGTACTTCTCTCCGTGGGGATCAAGTCCTCAAACGAATTTGACGATAACGTTTCGGAGGCTGAAATCAGAGATTCGTGTTTGGCGACTGCCCGGAAAAATCTATCCGCTTTATCATCCAAAGCCGAATGGTTTCAGGCAACGAAACTTGGTACGGATACGGAAATTGTAGA